>Ga0209542_10003026_pt1 | contig 36585 bp, 28 predicted proteins | sample RifCSPhighO2_01_FD_184028 | JGI IMG/M metagenome (GOLD analysis project Ga0209542, IMG submission 184028) | Soil microbial communities from Rifle, Colorado - Rifle CSP2_plank highO2_0.1 (SPAdes) (version 2) | ecosystem: Environmental > Terrestrial > Deep subsurface > Rock core/Sediment ...
ACCTGTGAGCTATATGTAAACAAGTAAAAATCATATCCAGAATCTTTACTTGTTTAACTATAACTGTGGCGTCAACCAAAACATCCACAGTGTTTATGTTTGGTATTTTTTCGTTTTCAAGCATTATAGCGAGTTCCGTGCACGCCAATATAATCCTGGCTCCCTTCTTTTGATATTTTCTGCATACATCCATAAGTCTTGGTTTCCTGCCACGGTTGAAATCCAAAATAGCTTTAGAAACCCTGTCCAGTTCTTTTTTGTCTAACCTAATGTATTCAAGATCGTCAAATTCGTACAACTTATTCTTTACGGTGAAGGGGGCGCCAAACACAAGAACTTTCCCTTTTTCATTAACCAAAAAGCGCTTTACTTCCTTCCTTAAATCCAATATGGGTGCAGTAATTTCCTTCTGCAGCCTGTCATAGTACAAATGAATCGTATTACAGACCATTACTATGAAATCAACCCCTGATTTGTCAAGCAATTTCAATCCATCTATGTATTGTCTCAAATCCGATTCAGAAATCTTATCAAAGACAAGCTCTGGCGCAGGTATACTATTTATGATTATCTGAGGAAAATCTGAATTTCTTTTAATTATACCCCTATCTTGCAGGCATTTGATCAACTTATTATAGAACTCGCCAGTAGCCTCAGGGCCTATGCCGCCCAAAACACCTATCCTAATGGTAGAACCAGACAAATCGGCATTCGCTGCTTTTACAGAAACCAGGGGTAGGGCATCACAACACTCTTATTTATTAACTGTAGAAAGCTTAAATCTGCATCTGTGATAAGCTAATCATGACAGGCACAAAAAATAGGCCGGTAAGCACGCCAAGAAAAGGAGCAAATGCACGAACACCTAAACTGCCACAAATACCTGATCTACAGGAAATGGACAAAAAGGGTAAAAAATTGATGAGCATCTATACGTTAGCTGGTCTGGCAGTTATAGGTGCCGGGTTAGTGGGCTATAATTTGAACGATAATAAACCCGGAGGAGCTGCTTCGTCAATAACATACAATAATCAGTCTCCCAGAACAATTTATCAGGCTGGCGTACCAAGCCAGAAGTCTCTTGCGGAATATTACCTCAACGCGGGACGTTATCAGGCTTATCAGGAAGCCATGGAAATACGTAAATTCCTAAGGACAGAAAGGGACGGGGACTCTACGGCCCAGTTCTTCAATGGAATGCTAGACAGACTAGGACCGGATACGGCGGTCGACGCTTTTCTGATTTCACAGACACCAAACATACCATTGCCTCCGCAGGGGGACGAAAAGTACATACGAATACTTGATATAATGTCCGAAAAAGAAGGTATGAATCTAAGCGGGCTTAAAAATAATCAATATCTGTTCAAGCGCGCATTTTTTCAATCCGCAGCTGGGTCGTTTATGCTTACATCGCCGGAGGCTTTCGCGCTAAAATTCGGAGGCGATGTAGTAAATAGCGTTCTGGAACAGACGGGCAATGACGAATGGTCTGTATTCTTCAAAGATGTTTTGGCAAAAGTGGACCCGGCGTCAGAAGCGTACTTCAGGCAAACCGGCAGTGTACCAACAAAAGAGCGGGCCGCCCAGCTGCTTCGACAGGGCTATACAGCCGTACTTTATGAGAATGAGATACCAACGCATAGCAGCCCAAGTTATTATAACGAGCAAAGATCAGGATCAATAACGGGCGAAACAGTAACAAGGGAAGTTCCTTTGGACTCGCCAGGCGATCCGAGATATGCGACTCCGCAGCCGAATTATGGAAGACCACAACAGGACTTTAATCAGAACATGCAGAAAGCACAGGACGACGCGCGCCGTGCAGCGGGACAGGCAATACAAGGCGCCGGAAGAGCCGCGGGGCCAACAATAGACGCTCTGAAGAAAATACTTCCAACCCCTACGCCGCAGCGTGGACGCGGTGGCGGCGGTAAACAAAACTAAGAGTCGTTTCTATTTTTACTGCCGAAAATGTCAATGACCGACAAGCAGTTAGTACCGGCAGAAGAAAAGGCTTATTTCTTGGTACCGTATATTGAAACGTATTCGACAAGTCTCTTCTTTTTCCTCTCTATGCAAACTTCGTTCTTGCCGAATACCGCACGAAGCTTTTTGTCGTCCTCAATAAATTCCGGTCCGGGTATTCCAAGGCTTTTGCCGAACGTTAGGAAATAAAAACGTCCGCCGCGCTTCAGGGACTCAAGAAGCCGCACGATATACGCATGCGGTCTGTCGAGATGCTCCAACACGCCTATCGCTGTAACTGCATCGAACGAGTTTTTCGGCAATTTTATGTTGCCTTTTACAAAAATTACATTTGTCAGTCCACTCTTACGTATTTTCTTCACGGCATGCTCCAGCTGTTTCTCGCTGAGATCTACGGCAACCACTTTTCCTTTGCTGAGTTTTTTCGATATTGCGAGTGTGGTATTGCCGGAGCCGCAGCCAAAGTCCAGGACATTGGAATTTTCCTTGAGCCTGAGATATCTAACGATGTTGTCCGCCTCTTTCTCCCCGTACCATATGTGGAAAAGCATATCCCAAAAGAATGCTATCCTGTCGTAGAATTTTTCAACAAATTTCCTGTCGGTCTGAAGGCGTATGAGGATGTAGAGCGGGAATCCTACCACGATAAGGATCAAGCCCATGGCAAGGACGTAAATGGCGTACGAAACTTCTGTCATCCAGACATAAAGCAGCGCAAAATTTATGATCACCACGATAATCGGGCCTATTTTCGGGAACGGCGCATTGAAATATCTTTTATATTTTGGCCTGTCGATGCGAAGCTTGACAACAGAAAGCATCACTATCGAGTACATTATAAGGACAAGCGGAACCAGCAACGTCAGCAGGAAAAAATAGCTGCCGAATGCGAGCAACGTTATTATAACCGTGACCACGGTCTGGAAAGCTATCGCCACGTGGGGGGTCCTGTATTTTTTATGCACCGCGTTGAATTTTTTTATCATTATCTTGTCGCGCGACATCGCGTAAAGAAGGCGCGGCGATGAGACTATCCACGACGCTGCCGTCCCGATGAGTGGTATGAATATCAGGAATGCAAATACGGCGCCTATGTAGCCTCCGAACAGGTTCTCGGCAAGGAAAGCAAGCGGCGCGTCCTGTGCGGCGAATGTACCGGAATCCACGTTGCCAAGCGCGACAAAGACAAGCAGCAAACTTATAAGCCCTATCAGGCATGTCCCGACGACAAGCATCCTTGGCAATACTCTGCGTGCATTTTTTATTTCCTCCGATAAGTAAGTTGTTGTCTCCCATCCGAAGAACGTTTCAGATATGAAATAAATCGTGAGTATGATAAGCGGGAACGGCGTCAAAAACATGCCGGAGAAATTTGCCGGATTGGCGGTGAAGAGTCCGGGAACTATCAGCGCCGCGAGTATCGCAACAGTCATGACGCCGAAAAATAGCAGCATCTTTGAGGCTACATTGATGCCGCGGTAGTTCACAAAATTAAAAAACAGTATGAAAGCCAGCGAAAGGAGTATCCTGAACGGAAGTTCTGCATGCGGCAGAATGTAGGTTATGGAGCCGACTATCAGCATTGCAATTGTTATGTTGGCTACGATCCACGACATCCAGCCAAAGACAAATCCGTATGACTTCCCGAACGCGTTCTTGACAAACTCATAGGCGCCGCCGGATTTGGGAAACATCGAGACAAGCTCGGCAAAATAAATAGAAATGACTATGGCAATTATGGACATCATCATCCACGCCAGTATGGAAGCGGAGCCTGAATATGCTGCGCCTACAGCCGGCAGGAAAAATATCCCAGTGCCAAGTATGGCGTTGATGACAAGCATGAGCAAAGTTTTCTTGCCGATCGTCTGTTTCAACTGCATAATTTACCTCTTTGCTACTTTATTCCAAAGAAAATCAAAATATTTACGGTAACTTTCTGTTATTTCCTTATTATGAACTACAAAAGCTATGGGAGTCGCTTCAAGCCATAATATGTTACTTACCTTATTGCCGTATATCCATATAACATTCGGAGGTCCGCTGAGCTCTTTTGGTAAAAATTTTGTATCAAAAAGTTTTTCCTTGAGCATCGGATGGTTTCGTATTTTATCTATAGCAAGCTGTCTCCACCTTATACCCATCTTAAGCCTTTTCCTGTTAAATGTAATCCAATATCTTGGCATCCTGTCATACCCAAATCCGCCAGCACCTATCATCCATATTTCCTTATAATTTAATGTGTCCTCCCATATAGTCTTTATTCCCTCGTACCCCCTATATATCTCAGCTTCTACGGAAGATTTTCTGGCACCAAATTTTTTTTCGAGATTAGGAAGCAATTTATCGGCCATTCTCTTTTTTTCGTCTATTAACTGTTTTTGCTCCTCCAAAAAAAGCATTATGCGTCTGGGAGATGTAGTCTGGAATATCCTTTTTTTGTGCTCTATGGCAAAAGTAGCAAGACCCTTAGAAATAAGCCTGTTAAGCACGTCATAAATGTTCCTCCTATCGATACCGGTCTCTTCGTATATTCTGTTTACAGGTAAAGCGCCATTATCAAGGAGGGCCGTATAAACCTTTGATTCATTTTCAGAAAGGCCAATTTGTGTCAGGTCGACCATGTAAATTGATTGGAATTTGATATTTATAAAGTTGTGGTGGTGATACACCACCTCAAGTCTTTATATTGCCTATGCGCGGACGAATAGGTTTTAATAGTAAATATACAAGATGCAGCAATGAAATTCAAGGAGCTGGCGGGTGCACTTGCAATAGCATTTATGCCTCTCCAGGCAGCGGCCCAAGATTTGATGAAAGTGACGGCCAACGTATCAGAAACCCAACAATATGTATGTGTTTCAGAGTGGCAAAAAAACCCCAGGCTTAGATTTTGTTACGAAGGTGATAAAAACTTCACTTTTGGTTCCTTCATACCGCTTTCGAAAAACAAAATAAAAATAGTTATAGGCAATAGAAATGATTTAGATGAACAAGGCATATACGTCATCCATGACAAGGGCCGCCTATCGGTTGGTTTTGGCGTAGAACATTTGAATGATAAGCTGTCCGCCGAGGCACATTCAAGAATCCGAATAAACGCGAATAATGCGCTTTTTGCAGGCTATGGAATCGCAGAAGGCACATCAACAGTATCTGCCGGATATATGTACGATATCGGAAAAAATCATTTCGCCGTCGGCGTGGCGAAAAGAAATAATGAACTGGACAAAAATATGGGTGTACAATTCAGCGGAAAAACACAGCTGTTGTTGTACTACTCCATAGACAACAACGCGAAGTTCTTTTATTCAAGGGACGAAAATTTTCAGTCGCTGTTTGGGTTCATAAGATTCGGAGAAAAATACATACCGTACACACGCGGCGCATTTGACGCCGACAGGTTCGATTTCTTGCAGCAGCCAACGGTGCTCTCGAAATACTGGGCTTTTCATCCGATACTCCCGCCGCAGAACACCCACCTAAGCGAACAGGGGACAGTGGCCATAGCGCCGAAATTTTTCAAAAACGGGAAGACAACGACCTATGGCATGGAAGGATTTCATACATACAAGAAATTCATACATGGCTACGGATTTGAACAGACAATAAAGGACGGCGAGTCAAAGACGAGTTATAGGGTCAGTACAGGCGCAATTATCGGGCCCGGAAGGGTGATAGGGTCATGGGATTCTGGAAAGGGCTTCTCAATTTCCGGCGTGCTTGTTTTGAAGTGATTTGAAAATACTTCAGGAAGAACTATAAATATCATACGATTAAAGTAAAATCATCTAAGAAAGATCTTTAAAATCTTTCTAGATGCTGTTTTCATTCAGTATAACGGAGGAAAAAACATCATGACCCAGATAGAAGTAACATTCCTTGGGACGACGGCCGGCGTGCCAACCCCACAAAGGAATCACGCGGCGCTATATGTTAGATACCAAAGCGAGAACGAGTACTGCTGCTTGTTTGATTGCGGCGAGGGCACGCAGCGACAGATATTCGCATCCGGGCTTAACTTTATGCGTATCAGCGACATATTCATCACGCACTGGCATGCCGATCATTTCGCCGGTCTGCTCGGCTTGATGGAAACCATGAACCTGGAAAAAAGAACTAAGCCTCTCAACATCTACGGCCCCGAAGCCGACAGATTCGTGGAGAACTTGCTGGATCTCGGCTACGCCTCGAAAAGGTTCGACGTGATAGCGCAACCTGTGCCTTTCGACGGCACGGAAATAACCACGCTACTTGATAATGAGGAATTTTCCATATGTTCAATACCCGCAAAGCACGGCATACCGGCAGTAGCTTACGCATTGGTCGAGAAGGATCGTGTAAAGATAGATAAAACAAGGGCAAAATCCTTCGGATTGCCTGAGAAGGGTCCGATATTCAAGAAAATAAAAGAAAACGGCAGCACAGAGTTCCATGGAAAGACAATAAAGCTGGAGGACATAGCGATGATAGAAAAAGGCAAGAAGTTCGTGTACTCAGGCGATACGATGCCGTGCAGGAACGTAGTCAAGCTCTCCGAGAATGCGGACGTGCTCGCCCACGATTCAACATTCTTCGAAGAGGATGATGATAACCACAGGCACACGAGCGTGGGCGACGTTCTCAAGTTAGCGGAAGAAGCCGGAGTGAAGCAGTTGATACTTACCCACATAAGCCGGCGCTATCAGGACATAGAAAAGATGAAGGAAAAAATAGAAGGTCACGCAAACGTAAAGATAGCGAAAGATTTCATGAAAATAGAAATAAAATAGGAACATGTGAAAGAGACTGTTCAGCTCCTGTTAGTTAAAAAATTAAACAAAAACCAAGAACCAACCAATGCTTCTCTCTTGTTTATGCGCCGTATTTCTTTTCTTCCACATTCAGTTCTACCAAGAGCAAAACTAAGCCAACTACCAGCATCGCAAGCCCGCCGTACAGGAACTTGTCGAGTATCGCGGCTACTACGCCCATGCCGAAAACCAGCCCGGTGACGAATAGAAGCACTTTTTCCTCGTCATGCTTGTTCAGGAAAAATTCCTCTTTTGTCAGCGTCGATCTTTCGCGGTGTTTTGGTCTTGTTGTTCTTGCTGTTCTTTTTGTTTTCTTTGCCATATTATCATCCTCCAACCAGCAGTAAATACTTAGCAATGTTAAAGCGTCTGATAGAACTTTTTCCCATCAAAGCGGTACATCCTAGTTTTCTGTCTGATTATCCTCTTGTCGTCAGTGCATCAAGATTATCTATGTTGTTAATAGTAATTCTTTCCTGTTCTTCCCTTGTAACATCGAGGTTGCAGTTGCTGCACGCCTCTAAGCAGCGGTTAACGTGCAGGTTGTCGCCGTAGCCCAGCCTTGTACAAGCGGCGACGAACTGTGGATCGCTGCGCGATGCGTCATAAGCGCCCTTGAATGTCGAGTAAAGATCGGACTGGCAGTAACGCGCGCAACCCGTGCTGAAAACCCTCTGCGCCTCCGTGTCCGATATCGTGCCGAACGACGCAGAAAAGAAGAACGCGCCGATGGCAACTATTGCAACTACCGCTATCGCAACTACTATCATTACGTTTATCGGTAGTGAAATACCCTTAACATGAGGATGCTCAGTTCGTGTTATTGACATCGAATTTTCGGATTCGTTCATAACTATCATATCGTTCAGATTTGTCTGTAATTCCTATACATTACTAACTATGTTGTGTTCCGATATATTAAAGGAACACGACATCCAGAATGCATTTCGTAAATGCATTCTAGGATAGAGATCTCCTGATATAAATGAATAAAATTATCGGTATCATTATCGCTATCAGCGCTATTACGAGCAGGTATATGATATTATTGTCAATTTGAACAGGCGTGCTGGTCACGCAACGGCCGTCCAAGCATTGTCCACCGTTGCAGTCCGTGTTCACATAGCACTCCAGCGCCCTTTTCTGGCACAGTCCATTTATGCATTCGAAGTTCGGGCCGCACTCGCGTGTCGACGAGCAGGAGTTTATCGGCAGTTCAGGCACGCAGCCGCCGTTCGAGCACGTGTAGCCGGGGCCGCACGCCACGCACTGGTCGCTGAAGCAGTAGCATGCGTCTTTCGTGCCGGGACATGCACTGGCGCTGCATGTCTGCTGGTCGACGCACACGCCGTTGACGCACGTGCCTGTTTGACATGGCACATTCGCATTGCACTGGTCGGTGCTGGACACGTACCGTACGTCAAAAGGCTGGTTGAGATTCTGCTGGTCCTCGAGTATTATGCTGCCGAGCCTGTAAACGCTGCACATGCCGACTTTCCACGTTCCTGCTTCGTCGACAATGCGCTGGAGGTGGAACGTGGCAACTGTGTTAAGCGGTATTGACTGGTTAAGCGTTGTAAGCCTGTAAACTGAATTTGTCGGGCTGATGAGCGTGCAGTTGACAAACGAATAGTAGTCCCGTTCGCCAATGTTCTTAACATTCACCTGTATATCCGCGACGTCGCCGACGAACAGGTTGTTTGTCACGAGCGAGATGTCGCCCTCGATGACAAGGAACGGCGCATTTGCAGTAAATGATTTGCTTATTGTGGAAACGTTATGGGTCCTCGACTGGTTGCATGTCACAAGCGTGCTTACATTCACGTAGCAGCTTGACACAGACCAGTTTCCCCTGAGCAGTGGAGTTACACCAAGGTTCAAAGTAGTTTCGTCGGTCGACATGTTTATACATGAAGAGATATTTCTTGTAGTCTCGTTGAGCCTGTTCATGAACGTGCATCCTGCATAGCCGTAAACAGTCGCCTGCACCGGGTTCTTTATTGTCAGCAGTGCACGCGCCTCTCTGCCAAGCTGCACGAGCGGCGGCATGTCAACGCTTTTTATGAACAGGTCAGGCGGCTGCACTATATTGAAATTTCTCGAAACTGTGTCATGTGTTCCGGATGAGCTGCACGAAGAATCAAATGAGCGCTCGGCAACGCACGTCACGGTACCGGAGCCAGTTGTGGTAGGGACAAGCGTTGCCTTTGAATTTACAAACGATTCGGGAGGTAGCTGGAAGCATCCCGACACGTTCGCAGTTGTCTGTCCTCCCTTTGTAAATGTGCACGTCACGCGCCCAAACCTCTCGGACATGGAAGGATTTCTCAGCGCATAAGCGACATCAAGCGGCCTGAATACATATGAAGGGTCTGTAAGCGCGACAGAAGTAATTGTGAGATTGTAGCCGCGTATCACATTAAATACGTCGCCGTTCGTCATTTCATTCGTTACTGCAGCATTCGAACAGCTGGAACTTGCGGATGAGCTGACGCTGCACGTCTTGACGAACCACGTGCCGACAACATTTGCAATTACGGAAACGTTGTACTGCCGCGAAGTCTGCCGTGGCACGGCCGCGCACGGCGTTGTCTTTGTCTGCGTATCGCCGTTGGGATCCTCGACGGTGCATGACACGAAACCGAACCTGTCGTCGGTGAACGCATTTGTCACAGTTATGTCTATGGGAACATTGCTGTTGTTTGCGAGGTCATTATCAGGCGCATTCACGCTCGTCACATAAAGGTCATTCGGCGTTGTGACGTTCAGTGTCCTGACCTCTGTCGAAATGTTTTGCAACGACGAAGGCGAGCAGCTGTTGGTCGCCGAAGCGTTCACCGAGCAATTCCTTATTATCCACGTCCCGGGAGCGCTTGCCGCGCCCGATACAATAAATTGCCTTGTGCTGTTCGCCGTTACCTCACTGCACGAAGAAGTGCGCAGCGTTGCTATGCTGAACGGGTCGACAAAGCGGCATGCGACATTCGCGTATGTGCTGTTCACGGCATTCAAATTCTTCACGGAAACGAGCACGTTTATGTTGCTGTTGATCTGTGCGTTCGACGCGGAAATATTCTGGACAAATAAATTTGACGAGCCTGACAGCGCCGTGGTCAGCGATTCGATCGAGCCCGGCGCCGTTTCAGTATCATGCAGCGCGGACTGCGAACAGTCTGAATTAACAGAGCCGAACAATGAGCACGATTCGACGTTCCAGACGCCAACACGGCTCAGGTAGACAGGCAGCTGCAACTCGGGGTTCGAATTCTGCCCGGCCAATACGCAGCCCGATATGTTTGTAGAGAGCTGGTTAAGCGGGTTTCGTATGCTGCACGTCGCGCGCCCGTACCGCGAGGACGAAGGATTGATAAAGGAGATCCTTATTATTGCGTTGGTGCCGTTCTGCGCCTGCTGCGGCACCGTGATAGAAGTTATTGTAAGGTTCACGCCGGTTATGGTAGTTATCGAACCCGGGTTATCTATGGCGTGAGTCACCACAGGATTGGAGAAGTCCGGCGTTGCAGATTTAGCCACACTGCATCTCGTTACGGTCCATATGCCCGGAGAGTCGACAAGAAGGTCAAGAGCAAACGGCAGTGACAGCCCGGATTCTATGCCCTTCCTGTCCTCGAGTGTCACTGCACCTTTCGGTCCTGCAACGTTGCACGACGCCGTCACATAAATTGCAGTGCCCAATGGATTGAGCACATTCATAGTTATAGTCGCGCGTGTTCCGTTTTGCACCTGCTGCGGCATCGATATCGATTCTATGAACACATCTGTTGGCGTAGTCACCGAGAAGTTTCTTATTTCTCTTGAAACATTGTCAATTGTCGATGCCGAACAGTTGGACGACTGCGATGACCGCACTGTGCACCTGCTTACCGTCCAGTTGCCTGTCTTGCCCACGACTGCCCTGACATTGACGGAAGTATCGCCATTCGGGGCTATCGGTGTGCATGCTGAAGTGTTTCGCAGCACAAAACTATCAGGGTCGGTGAAATCGCACGTCACCGTTGCGAATTTTGAGTTTTCATCAGGGTTTGTAATTGTCGCAATGACGTTCGCCTGCTGGCCTCTCAACATAGTCGCTGGGACAGATACCGAGCTTATGTATGTGTCCAGCCCGGGAAGCACGTTGAACGTTCCCGAGACCGCCGGCTGGTCAACCTCGAACGAGCAGTCCTGCCTGACAGAGCGCGTTATGCGGCATGAGTATGACCATGTGCCAAGCTTATCAGCGAGAAACTGTATAGGCAGCTCAGTGATCTGGCTCGTGCCGTCACCGAAAGTTGTACAAGGAGTTGAATCCCTTATGACGCTAAAGTCCGGTTTATTAACTGTACAGAAAACTTTTCCGTATGCGGGACGATCACCGCTGTACACGACGCTCGCAGGCAGCACGGATTGTCGTCCCACCCTGACTGCAGAAGGCATGTTTACGTCCAGCTGAACTGTGACAGGTGAAACCAAACCGCGTATCAGCGCATTTATCCTGTCAAGTGCCTGGTTGGACCGCTGTATTATCTCCACGGATTTTACAGTGTTAAGATTGTTCATGCTGATGTTCATGTAATTCAAATGATCCCGTGTGATCAGCAGCGCCTCGCTCAGCAGCTGGATGGTGTTGTTGTTCGCAGTATCCGTCTCGCCGTTCTGCCTGATGAATGTGTCGATCTGCATTATCGTTATGCTGAGCTGCTCGTCTATCTGCCGGAATAATGCAACGAGCCTGTTTATTTCTCCGGTGTTCAATACAGGACAGCTTGCGTTTCTTATCGGGCTCACGACAGTTACTATGTTGAATTCGCCGATCGGAACACCTTTCGCTGCCATATAATATCTTACATTCGCGTCACCGCATCTGAGTTCGCATTTTGTGCCGATGGAGCCGCACAGGTTTGGTTTGTCGACGCCCGAGTTGCTTGTCTCATAAGATGAAATGCAGCTGGCCGGATTTGAGTTAATATTACAGACATAGAATGTGGCAGCACGAAGCTCCTGACGCGTGACGCCAGAGAAGTTTATGCCGCGGTCCGTCGTCACGGCTGCAATTGTGGAAAATCCATTCAGATCTGTTACATTGCCGGAAAGAATAACAGGCACCCGAATGGTATCGTTGAAGCCTGGCATTCTTGATCTGTCAAGCGGCCTTACTGACACCTCGCACGCCGCGCCGCCTTCGTTCCTGCAATTCTTGCCCGGGCCGACGGTTATTGTCAACGCACCAGGAATTCCTATGTTGCAGTTCCTTGTCGTCCATCCCACGGTTTGTGTACCGCCACTCACCACACGATATTGACATTCAGTTATTATGGAGCCCTTCGGATCGTCTATTACAAATATAGTGAAATCGCCCGTGACCCAGTTGGTTGGTCCACTAAGTATTTTTGATTCAGGAGTAATCCAGTCTATGCTGTAGAATCTGTCCTTCTGGTCAGCGGAGACGCCGTTATCCACCTTTGCAACGACCCTACATACATTTGGACCCATCTTGTCACAGTTTTCGTTCGGCCCGATTGTGATAATGAAATTGCTATTACAGGTGCGCGGCGCATTGTCAATGGTCTTTCTTGAAGTCATTCCGCCGATGTCTATGCTGTAAACATCATACGTGCATGTAAGATTGCCGCCTCCGAAATTCCTGTCGATAACGCTCACCGAAAAGTTAGAAGTCTGGTACCCTGAAGCAGGAGCTGTTATGTTTGTCGAGACGAGCTTGATCGAGAAGCTGCGCGAGTTTGGAAAACCAACGTTGCCGAGCGTGTCGACCGCAAAAACATTAACAGTGCACGTGCCCTGCTGCGGGCAATCGCCGCCGGAGCCGACCGTAACAGTAAATTGGCCGTTGCAAGTTCTTGTCTTCTGTCCCCCAAGCAGGACCGTACCAGCGCCGAGGGCCCCGAACTGGATGTAAGGAATACCGTTTCTGTTCATGAATGTAAGAGGCACGCCATTTTTCGTCACGGTTACGGCAGGTACATAATTTGGCACGCTGGTGTCTTCTGCAACGTCAAGAGGTTGCGTAATTGTGCCATCGCTTTTTATTTCATATATCCTGTTGCCATTCGCGACCGAATATGTACCGGCGACCCAGTAGCTGTTTGTGACGGGATTTTGCTCTATATCCGACAAAAAGAAATCTGTAGTGCTGCTGACGACAGTCCTCTCAACGCCCATCGTGCCGTCTTCTTTGACGGTTCTTGAACTAAGGCTCGCCAGACCGTAGAAAACATCATACTCGTTGCGAACCGTGTTATAGAATCCTGTGAGAGGGTGATACTGATCAGCAGACGATATGCGGAACGGCGCGCCGAGGAATGACATGCCATTGCTGTCAAGCAGGCGTCCGTTAGCGTAGCCGTTTTCATCAAGCCATAAAACAAGCAGACTGTTAGTGCCAGCTGCGATAGAAGTGCCGCCGCCCCTCGCCGATACTATTACCGGGCTGCCAACGGTGCCGTCAGGGGCGACCGATCCCAGCTTGACTGTGCCGATAGTTACAGCATCGCCAGTGCAAGGTACAAAGAATTTCTTTGCCGTCTTGCTGTAAACAATATTTCCTAGTGACGAGGCATGCGCGCCTACTGAGCAGCTCTGCGCAATCTGGATGTTCCGTCTTACTATTGTGCCGTCAGGCTTGACAAGCGTGCCGGTAGCAGGGCCGAGCGCCTTTCCGTCGTCAGTTCCCCACACGACCAGAAACAAATCATCGTCTTCGTCGTATGCGACTTTTATTCCGCCGTTGAACGCCCCCTGCGATCCGAGTAGTAGATTGCTGCCGCGTAGCGTGCCGCCGCCATTTATGAGCTGTCCAGCAACTCCGCCGCCGCCGTTGCCGCCGTTAGGGTTATAATTCCATACGGCAAGCGCGACATCGCTTTTTGTGCTGTATGCTATATCAACAGGCCGCCATATTGTGTAAGGATTTGAAAGCGCTATATTGCGCGTCGGCAGGTTTACCACTGCCGTTGATGAGGTTGAATAATAACATGTGCCGAGGCCTGAATCGTCGCTGTCCGAAGCGGAGACGACAAAGTTTGTGTTTTGCACGCTGTTCGAGAGCGGCGACGTTATCACGGATGTAGGAGGAGTTATATCGACTATCACGCTTGTCCTTCCGACATCCGAGTATAATCCAGATTCGTCCTTGGCTCGGCAGAAGATATTTCTTTGCCCGCCGCTTCTCCACGAAGCCGGTATGCTTGTTATCGTGCATGTCGGGTTGCTGTCCACGAACGAGCCGCGACACAAATCAGCGGTAAAGCTGCCCGTTTGCGGAGCGCCTGCGCCTATCGGTGCGCCCGTATTTACTATATCACCAGAGGCAGTGCCGCATTCTAGTGTCACTTGCTGGCGCCTGCTCGACGTGCCGGTTGTAACGGTGTCGCGGTCCAGCGCAACGCTTGTCATCACCAAGTTGACATTAGTGATGCCGATGCGCCGCGGGTTGGCTGTTAATGTGCTAAGCGTAGGCGGTGCGCTCCCAACGCAGAAACCGTTGCTGCAGCCGAACGGACATAAATATTGGTTGGAAGGTGTGCTCTTTGTGGAATTCACGTAGAAACCGATAGTCATGTAATCGCCAAACGCGGAGCTGCCGGCGTCTTTGACGCCCCTGGTGCACGTGTACGCGCGGTACTGCTGGCTAAGAAATACAGCAGCAGAATTCCCGTTGCACGAAATTGTCGAGCCGGTAGTGAAATAGTTCGAAACCGTGCCGAGGTCGGCGCACTGCACGCTGCCAAAATTTTGCTGCGTGAGCGGGTTGACGTCGTTCGGCGTGACGGTGCAGCTCGCAGCAGTTCCAGGGCAAAGCGGCGCGAGCACGGGCTTGCCGCTCGGACCAGGCACGCATTTCTGCGTCGGCGAAGGATTCAGCGCGAGTATCTTGAAGGTTGCCGCAAGATGACGTCCCGTGCCGAAATCGAAGACACCAACAGTCACCCTGGGATTGGAACGGTCAAGGCTGCCATATATATCCTTGTTCATGCGGGAAGGAGTCGACGCATCTGCGCTAAGTATAACATCATGCGGCGATGAAATCTTGCACTCGTCGCCGGCGCACATCGCACCACGGCGGTATACACTAAAATCAGTCACGTTGACGCTGTAGATGCAAGCCGGCATGACGTCCCCGATAAGCGCGAATTCAAGTGTCTGTGTTGTGCAGTCTGTGTTGCGCGTGGCGGTCTTGGTGCACAGGTTTCCCGTAGAAATATCAATTTCGGTAAAATTTGAAACCCCTCCGTTGTTCAAGGCCTTGACGCAGTTGCCCCATCTGCATATGCTGCCGGCCGAGCACGCCACGCCGGAGCATAGGTTGCTGCCAGTGCGGGTCGATGGAGCCGGCACAAGAGCCGGTTTAGTGTATTTCGTGAAGTCTTTGCCGTCACAAAGCCATTGCGTGCCGTCCGGGTCTGTATATACATGGCCCGCGGCCGCGCTGTTGCAGAGCACCCATGAACCTTCAGTGTCGCAATATAAATCTCCCTTTGGCGCATAAGGCCCGCTGCCGCTTACACCGCCAAACACGGATCTGGACCCGGGGTTTTCATTCAGCCCGCATACGCCCGTGTATTCGTTGCAATTCAGGTTGGCATTGGTGCCGAACGGCTTGTCGAGAACGTCCTGCGGGCCCTCGCCGCCCCCGCTGCACGAGCCTATCTGATCGTCGCTTAATTTACCGCTCCGCTCAAGGACCGTGCCGAGTTTATGCTTCGCCGTGCATTGATCGTCAACACTCCAGAATAACTTGACTATATTGTCTTCTTCTATTACGTCTATCTGGCAGTTGGAGCCTCCGGCATTAAGATCGAACGCCCATAGCTTGGGGGTGCTCGACACTTCCATCTTGACATATATGCGATTGCCAACCTCGAAGCCGCCGCGCACTTCTATCGCGCACGCGGAGGTGCAGCCGTCGCCGTTCTGTATATTTCCGTCGTCGCACTGCTCGCCCTGCTCCAGTACGCCGTTGCCGCACACAAGTATAGGCCTTGGCTGTGGCAAGACCGTATTCGCAGAAGGCAGTGTAATCATGCATTGCCCTATTGTCGTGTCACATGCAACGCCGGAACAGTCTGTATCTGCAAGGCATTCCACGCATATGTTGCTGCGGCCGTCAGGGATGAAATCGCCGTACGGGCCGCAGTGGCCTGAATCGCATTCCGCATCACTGGTGCATGAATCGCCATTCATGAAGGCGTACCCGTAGAATCCTACTAATAATAGAGATAATGAAAATACGATAAACATAGCTAAAGCCGTCAAAGCTTTCATGCTCATTGCAATTTTATTGGTTTTCGGGCAATATAAGCTTAATTTATGGAATTAGGCTATATCGAAAGAATACTTTTGGTATTCTTTCAAGATATAAACGTTAAAAATATAAAATTAGATTGAAAAACTAATACGAAGACAAAGTCTTTGGAGCCCTATTTCTTTTGGGATGAGACCTAGACCTTTTCTTCGTAAGAAAAGGGATCGGTATGGAACAGGAAGTCGAAACATTGAAGCATCTTTTGGATGAAAAAAACATAATCTACAAAATTATTACCCACGAACGTGTCTATACTTCGGAAGAGGCCGCAAAAGTAAGGGGCGTGCCGTTAAGTTCAGGCGTAAAAGCAATGCTGATCAAATCGGAAAGCGGCTTCTTTATTGTGCTTGTGCCCGGCGACAAGAGGATAGGTTTCAAAAAAGTCGAGGAAAAAACGGGAAAAGCGAAGTTAGCAAGTCCCGAAGAAGTTTTTCGCATAACAGGATGCGAGGTCGGCTCTGTCCATCCTTTTGGCAACCTTTTTGGTCTGAAAGTTTTGATGGACCGCCGCGTGCTTGACAACGAAACAGTGAACTTCAACGCCGGCCTGCATGAAGTTTCGATAAACATGAGCCCAAAGGATATGATAAAGATAATCGTGCCTGATATAGGGGATTTCTCGAAATGATATGTAGGAAATATTTCCTACATGTCATCCAGAATGCATTGCCTGCAGAAAAGACAGCAGTTTTCAATGCATTCTCGGATAAGCAGAAAAAACCGACATGTCAGCATTGATATTGGTAAATAAGTCATCTGCATTCTACTTCCGTAAAACTACTTGCGCCTAATTTTGCTCTTGCTCATTACACAGAATATCTGGTAAAATGCCGCGGTGTAAATGAAGTAAACAGGCCATAGTATGACGGGCCAGTTGCCGTTCGTATAATTCCAAAGGTTGAGAGAGACGCCGATAATCTCCGACGCGGCGCCGATGGCAAGCCCGATAAAACCGAACTTGACCGCGCCAGAGAAGCTTTTACGGACGTAAGAAAATACTGCCAGCATTATCAATACGAACGCAAGCAGCACGTACCAGCCCAAAGGAAAGTCAACTACAAACATGATTAATCCATCCATATCTCCGTTATCATGGGGGTTGTTTTCATCTCTCTGAAAATGTCCATAACGTCCCTGTATTTTTCTATTGGAACAGAAAAACTGCCGCTCCCATGCCTTATTCCACCTGATTTTGATACAATGCCCTCGTAACGCCTTTTGCCCACCTTATAGCCAAAAAGTTTTCTGTGCAGGTTCACCCTCTTTTTTGTATCGGTCACGCCTCTATAGGAAAAAAGCATGAAATGCCTTAATTTTTCGGGCTCTGACTTATATTTGCCGAATAATACTATGCCGTCGGTTATTATGCTTCTTTTAAGATCCAACCATTCTTTCTCTTCTATGTTTCCTATTATCAATGATATTGGGTTCTTTATTCCCTTGAGGTTCCAGAGTTCATTTATTTTAGATTCATAAAACTCGTCAAGTATCCCATTTATCCTGTTCTTATTTCCCTGCGTATCCACAAAAATATCTATGTCACTTTCTTTATTTGCGCCGCCGCGGCTTGTGGAACCGAATAAAATAACAGATCTTACATCGGCACGCTCAATCAAGAAAGAACAAAATGCGGCTGCGTAAGCTATTTTATCATTATTCATGTTATTCACCAAGGATTTCCTTGAGCTTGTCGTAAAGGCCAAGCATTTCAGTTACCTCCTTCTCAGGTTTTCTTTTGCCATAGCATAATGTGCTTCTCTTCTCCTCTATTTTTCTCATAATGTCAAGTATCTTTATTTTTTCGGGAAAATCAAACGGCAGCCTTTCCTTCAAGGACTTGGAGTGCTTGAAAGTTCTGTGGTCAAAATTTACGGATACCTCAACAACCTTGAGCTTCAACAGGTACATAGATAGCCTTTCTATGCTCGATTGCGAAATATTGTATCCAAGATTTCTCTGGTTCTTCTCTATTCCGTCGTCTATACACCGTCTAATATTCCTGTCGTGCTCCTCCACGGCCTTCCTGTGCTCTTCTATTTTCATGTATTACGCCCAAACAATAATTATGTAATTTTGTAACATAAATATTTAAAGCTTTGTAAATTTGAACATACTTTATGTAATTTTGTAACAACCAAAATTTAAGACATCGGACATACGTCATCAAATCGTTGGTAATAACCCACGACTAACTCGAAGTTATAGTTAACCCAGTAAAGATTCTGGATATGTTTTACTGGGTTCACATACAAGGATAATCGAAGATTATCCTGTACAGGTGAAGCTTCGCTTCACCTTGTATAGCTCACAAGGAAGTAATATCTTGATTGTTTCCTTGTAGAGCTATAAGCGAAGCTTAACTTGAGTCGCCAAAAGACTTTGAAAAAGTCTTTTGTACGAAGTCGTGGGTTTGTCAACGATAGGATCCCAGATTCATTGTTTGCATGAACAAAGTCGCGTGTTTCCAATGAATCTAATAGTAAAGAACATTGATATTGGAACATTTCATAATGTTCTTTCCATATAGCAGATTGCAGATAAAAGTTCCATTATCATTACAATCTACTATAAGATTCTCCAATTTACTCCGCCAGGAAGCTCCAGAAGGGCTTTACTGTCTGTACAATTGTCAGGTTTTCGTGTTCTAAATAGTAGTAGCTCTTCATGTTCACGTGAAAGAAAAAGAAAATGACCGCGTCTCTTTCGGTCATCACATTGTAGTAAACAAGCTTGTCGTTCAGCGTAACAACAGTAACGTTTGTAACTCTTTCGGGTGCCCTCGAGGACATAATTTTCGTTATGTTATCCAGAGGAATATTATAATTGCGTTTTACAGGATCGAACCAGTTGCTACCAAGCGGCCACGCATAAAGGTCGTTAGGCGGTCCTGAGTACAAAGGTCTGGGCGGTTCTGGTGTGATACCCGGCTGCTGGTCTGTATCACCGGTGTATAAAGGGTCGGGCGGTGTGTATGGCTGGTCGGGGGGTTGCTGTATATCATTTACGCAGCTGCTGCCAGAGCATCCGTTGCTGCACGTGATCGATGAGGACGCATAGTCACATACACCTTGTCCGCACGAGCCAACATTGTCGTAAATCACTAAGCTGTTCCCGTCACAATGTGCCGCCGGCGGGCTGTTGCACGTCACGCCAGCGCAAAGGTCTACGTTGCACTGATTATCATAGCATCCGTACTGGCATTCTGTTTCTGATGTTATATAGTCGCACGCGCCGCTGTTGCAGGTCCCTGTGTATGTGTTGGTAACCAGGAAATCCCCGTCGCAATATGTCGCCGTCTGCGCGCTGCACTGGCAGTCGGCATATGAATAAGCAGCAAACGCGAGAAATATGGCAATCAAGACAGCAAGTCGCATTATTATTGTTTGTACTGAGGTGTTTAAATTTATGGTGTCAGCCTTTCCATATCCCTGGGGAACAGCGTGGCTTCTCGTACATTCTCCAATCCAAGAATCTGCATAGTTAATCGTTCAATTCCAAGAGCAAATCCACCATGCGTCGGGACTCCCCATTGGAAGAAATCCGCGAACCATTTCACCGACTCGGGCTTCATGCCCTTCATTTTTGCCTGTTCCATTATTTTATCATAGCGATGCTCGCGCTGCCCGCCCGAGCTCATTTCTATACCGCGAAAAACTAAATCTACACTACGTGCCCATTCTCCGTCGCGCATGACGTAGAAAGGCTTGATCTTGAACGGGAATTTGTTGACAAAAAAGAAGTCTGACTTGTACTTTTCTTTCACATACTCGCCCAGTTTTTTCTCTGCTGTCGTGTTGAGGTCTTCACCGCGCGGCAGTTTTTCGCCCAGCTCTTCCAGCACATCATATATCTGCGGAAACTCAAGGATGGGAAACTTTTTAGGGACGTCGAGGGTTACGTTAAACATTTTCAGTTCATCCTTGCAATCCTTCTGCAGCTTTTCCATGACGTATCTTATAAGATCCTCTTCCAGCTTGATCACGTCATATTCGTTTTCTATGAACGAAGTCTCGACTGCCATGACCCTGTGTTCGCACATGTGCCTCGTCGTATGCGAATGCTCTGCACGCCACGCAGGGCCCACATCATATACTCGCTCGAGGCCGCCGGCTATGGCCAGCTGCCTGTGAAGCTGCGGATCCTGCCTAAGAAATGCCTCCTTGTCGAAATAGACAACGGAGAACACCTCGGAGCCGCTCTCCGAAGCGACTCCCATCAGGCACGGAGTGAATATCTGCATGAAATTATTTTCTTTAAGAAATGCCTGCATTTCCTGAAGCAGCGTGGATTGTACCTTGAATACGGCATGGTTTTCCGGCTTTCGCAAATCAACACTTCGGAAATCCAAACGCTTGTCAAGCGCCGTTTTTATTCCCGGTGAAAGGTCTATAGGAAGCTGCTCAGCCTTCGCTAGCACGTCTACGCTTGTCGGAATAATCTCGACGCCGCCGGGGGCGTTCTTGTTCTTGACGGCCTCGCCTTCGACCGCAATAACGCTTTCCCTTGACATCTCCTCAAGTGCCTTCAATAAAATAGGATTTGTCTTGTCCCTCTTTGCAATGATCTGCATCAATCCAGTCGAGTCGCGGAGAATTACAAAGAGTATGCCGCCAAGCGCGCGCTTTTCATGGACCCATCCGGCTACTTTTACATTGCCAGTTTCAAGGTCCTTCGCAAAATGTGTGCGTATCATGACCAAGACCTCATAAGCAGGATAGAGCAATGGGGCATAGTGTTGATGTTATACATTCCCGTTCTTTTTATGTATTCCACTGGTCCTTCCTCCATGATTACAAAACGTAAGCATTATAAAAAATAGTCCATACGATCATCCATAGGAAAAGGTAGACTATAATGCCGTTTCCAAGCCACCACTTAACGCCTTCCTTTATCTTTAGCACAACTTTCATGGCGAACGTCACAACTATCAGGACGACAATCATAGCAAGTGTCGCGTAGGCTGTGTGATTAATATAGAAAGAAACATAACCCATCAGAACAGCAACTATGGCGTACACAGTAACCGTTCTAAGTTCAACATCAAAATACGATTTTATGTTCATGTTCTCACCAATACCAAGAGGAACGCTACGGTTCCTGCTATTTAGTTTAGTTCCTTACAGTTTAGTCCCATTATTCCCGTTTATTTCCTCACCGAAAACTTCCCTATGGTCGTTTGTTCAAGTTCCTGCTTGATCCACTTAGCGGTGAACCAGCTTTTCCTTACGAATGGAGGGAACTCCTTATTCTTCTTGACCCAATCCTTTAAAAACCTGATAGTTATTTCGTCCGTCGAGTAACCGGAACCGAAGAAGCCGTACTTTTTATGGAGCTTTTTTATCTCGGCGTCGCGCTCGACCTTTGCGAGCACCGACGCGGCGCTGACTTCAAGGTAGTTCTTGTCGGCGAAATTCTCCGCAACAAGATGGATTTTCTTGTTTCGCACTTGAGACATGATCTTGGCCGAGAATTTTTTTGTATTTACCTCGGGAGAGTCGATCAAGACTTTGTCAGGGTTGAACATATTGATTATGTGCTGCATTCGTCCTATTTCTATGAGGTTTAGATTACTCTCGCTGCGAAGCTTATCAATTTCTTCAGCCGATATCTTAAGGACAACATAGTCGTCAGCAAGCTTCTTCAGTTTTGGCGCAAGCTCCTCGCGTTTTTTTGCTGTTAGCAGTTTCGAGTCCTTTACTCCGATGTTCTTCAATTCAGGTATATTATCAGAGTCTACTAGGTAGCCGCATATTGTCATACAGCCGCACACTGGGCCTCTTCCGCTTTCATCAATACCAAGAATTTTCATGCTCAGGATACCACCATATATAGCTCTACAAGGAAACAATCAAGATATTACTTCCTTGTGAGCTATATGTAAACAAGTAAAAATCATATCCAGAATCTTTACTTGTTTAACTATAATTGAGAAGCAGGTGGTTCCTGGCATCTCAACCATTGTTTATAATCTACACCATATTTACAATGTTGCAGATAGAAATAATTAAAGTCTGCACTTATTAAGCTGCTGAAAATTGAGCATTTAAGCGTTGCATTTGATTTTATCTTGAATAGCGGAGTGGAGCAGTCATCCGTTCCGGTAACTTAACGGACTGCAATGGAGTGCTCGCAAAGGGTTAGTGTATACTAATCCGCGAATGGCCCATAACCTTGAGGTCGATGGAAGTCGAGAACTAACCGGCTGTCGAATTCAAATTTGGGTAAGAAATCTTATCCAATGAGACTCCATCCTCCGCTATTTCTTTTTATATTCCACAGAACAAAACTATTGCAATGGATAATGAAATACCGAAGCGCGTAGAAAGTAAAATGGATTATCATATCGCGCATGGCGGAGCCGTAAGAGACCATCCGGTACTGCGAAATTTTGCAAGATATGCGGACCGCATTGGTGTGACGCTTGATCCCGGGGTGCGGGTAAGCCCCAGATGGTTTGCGGACGTCATTTATGTTGATTCTGGTATAGGAAAAGCACGGATAGGTAAAGACGTGGTAGATATAATGAGCGGAACGATGATTCTGGTAAAACCCGGGATACCGTATGAGATAATTCCAGGTGATCAGGAATTAACAGCAAGAATATACAAGGTACAGTAGAGTTTGAGGGTCTTCTCAAAAGTTGAATGAAGGCATATTTTTCCCGAAAAACTCTGTGAAACTAGGAGTTTGAAAGGGCAGAAATCTTCTTCACGCTCCGGTAAAGCGCTTTCTCCGACGTGAAAACCTTGTTGTGTATGAGAAATTCACGAATCTTACAAGTCGATGACAACGACAAAAATATACCCCAAAAACTACCATTCAAGTTTTATGATGTTCCGAGTTTGATTCTTAATTCTCCTTTTTAAGTTCAGAAACCAATCTATTATAATGCAGATACAGGAAAAGGCCAAGCGCATTTTGCAGCAGCCGGTTTGTGATTCATGTTTAGGCAGGCAGTTCGCACAGCTCCTAAGCGGCTATACGAACTCGGAGCGGGGACACCTGCTACGCACACTGATTGCGATGAGCATGGACAAGGAAGAGGCTGCGCTTGATGTTGATTTGTCAAACCTGGCAGGCTTCAATTTCCACAAGCTTGAACTCAGGGAAAAGCCTGAAAAAAAGAAATGCGCTGTGTGCGAGGATATATTTCCAAATCTGGGAAAGATCGCCGACAAGGTTGCCAAAGAGGCAAAAAAATACGAATTCTCAACATTCCTTGTCGGAACAAAACTATCATTTGACCTGATCTCGCGAGAAGAGAACATGTGGGAGCGCGTCGGCATAGATTACTGCGAGCCGATAAAGGCGGAACTGAACCGCGAGCTGGGAAAGTTAGTGGAAAAAAAAGCAAAAGCCGCTTATCACTCGCGGCCTGATATAAATTTTATAGTAAATCTGCCGGAAGGCAGTGTCAAGGCTGAGCTAAATCCTTTATTCATCTACGGCGAATACCAGAAGCTTGTGCGTGGCATACCACAGACGAAATGGCCGTCAAAAAAGTACAAGACGTCGATAGAGGAGATAATGGCAAAGCCTTTCATGCTCGTTACGAAGGGCAGCGGCCACAAGCTACACGGGCATGGGCGTGAGGACATAGACGCTCGATGTCTTGGCTGGAGGCCGTTCGTGCTTGAAATACTGGAACCGAAAAAAAGAAAAATGAATCTGGCAGCACTCACAAAAAAAGTCGGCAAAGGAATTAAGATCCGCGATTTGCGCCTGTCGAACATAGAGGAAGTCCGCCGCATAAAAGAAGAGCGCGCAGAGAAAAGTTACCGCGCTACCGTGGTATGCGAGAATATTTCAAAAAAATATCTGACCAAGCTTTCCGCTTTGGTCGGACCGATAAAACAGAAAACTCCGGAACGTGTTCTACACAGAAGAGCAGACAAATTCAGATCACGTGAATTGAAATCTCTAAAGACAAAATTCAAAAACAACAAACATTTTGAGCTTCTCGTAAGATGTGAGGCAGGGCTGTACGTAAAGGAGCTCATTAGCGGGGACAACGGAAGAACGGTGCCGTCCGTCAGCAGCATGCTCGGCCAGGCGTGTGTCTGCAAAGAGCTGGACGTGATGGAAATTCATAACGCGAAAGTCAAAAGGAAATAATACTTCTTTGGTTAGGTTTTCTTCTTAAGAAAAGTCAATAGAAATTGCAGCTACATCGTCGTATTGCTTATATCTTGGGTATTTCCAGCATTCTGGATCGTTCCTTTCTAGATCCCGCACATGCTTCAGGACTTTCTTCAATCCGCCGCCAAGATAAAGTTTTACAAACGTATCGAAGTCGTCAGGTTCGCTCGGGTCTTTCTTGGGTATTAGCAGTCCGTCGGTGAAAATAATGATATGTTTTACGTTTTCCAAGCTTTCCGTTCCGCTGTGAATAAATTTTACGAATTCTTTTTCACCTGTCAGAAGCCCAAAAGTTTTATTTGCTCTTAGTCTTGTATGGGGAGTTTTTTCCCATATTATGTTCTTTATATTTTTTGTTTTCTTCATGGCTAGTTTTTTCCATACAGCCATGGCTTTCTTGTCGTGGTTGTAGTCATCAACCATGAGCTTGAATTTTCCGTTCTTGTAAATGACAAGTATCAAAGAATCAGAAACCTGAAGCCACTCAAACGTTTTTTGTTTTATTCTGACAACAGCCGCCGTAGTTGACCAAAGATTAAGTTTATCCGAAACATCCATGCTTTCCATTTTCATAGACATCAATATATTTTTATTTGCGGCTAGTGCATGCTCTTTAAGAGTTTTGTTATTTTTAGAAAATTCGTCGCGTGCGATTTCAGCCGCTATAAGTCCGTCTGACCGTCCCGACTTGTCAAAAAATCTCTTGACGCTGTTAGCGCCGTCGAACACGCCGAATACGTTCTTGCCGATTAGGTACGTGTCTTCCTTGCTTGAGCCTTCGTCAAAAATATAGCTGATTTTCATAAGAATAATATGTGTGATAATAGTTTTAATTGTTAGATATGCAAATAATAAACACGAAAAAACTGGATCTGTTAGAAATACTCGGGAATTCGACAGAAAACAAAATATTAGACTTCCTCGTAGAAGGCGTTGGAATCGATTACACGAAGAAAGACGTAGTAGACGGATGCGGCATATCGAGGCCAACTTTTTACAAAATATTCCCACAACTTTTAAAAGCGAAAATAGTAAAACCTACAAGATTAATAGGACGGGTTCAGTTATACACGCTTATAGCTGTCCAACTTAATAATCTGGATATACTATAAAAGTTGGACGCTATAAGTAAACCCAGATATAATACCGGGTTATTTACTGGGTTTACTATAACACGGAAAACGAAAAAGTAAAAGCCCTGCTAAAGCTGGAGGAGTTCCTCTTGAAAAAATCCTTTGAAGAGATTGAAATTAAGCCGAAGTTAAAAATCTAGTTTTTGAAGACTTTTAATCTTTCCTGTCACACCGTAAATATGGATGCCGTTGTGGCGGATGATTTCGGGCTCATGAAAATAGCAAAGGAAAACGGAGTTCTACTTCTTGACTCGTGTGCCGTTCAAGTATCGCGGGATGGAAAGGATCCGGTCTTCGGCGGGTACTTGTATGACCAGCACGAACGTATCAGATATCTGGAACTTCTAGGCGAGCTTGCAGGCAAGGAATTGTTTGTTACGCCAGGTGTGGGTGCCGAAATGAGACTTTTTTTAAGTGAAATTGAAGACCTGAGAATGCCTGGCAGATACAAGAGAGTATTGGAATACGTATGCGGCAAACTATCGAGAAGTGATGTATGTCTGTCGTCTAAAGAAACAAGACGCGCAAAATATTTTGGAAGAATGCTAATAAATTTCAAAGATATCATGCCGGAGAGAGAACATGAAATGCTTGTATACGCGCTAGCGATAGCCCAGACAAGAAGCCCCACAGGTATATTGACCAACGACTCGGGATTGGTGAGAATATCCCATGACATGGTGCCTGTGTTAAGAGATGAGTGTCACGAACCAGTTCACCCACTAAGTATCTATACAAAATATGACAATTCTACATTCGAAAGGAATTTTAGATACCCCTACAATGGGTTAGAGCAAAAATTCAATTTTAGGTAATTCTGGGGGTTATAGCTCTACAAGGAATCAATCTGGATATTATTTCCTTGTGAGCTATATGTGAACCCAGAAAACATGTCCAGATTCTTTTCTGGGTTAACTATATGTGCAATCGGCATTTATTGTAAATTGGGTGACTACAAAATCCCTAAATGTAGTCACCTTTTCAATACTTATTTCTGTTTTGTCGTGTATTTTTTGTAGTCTTTGATATAACGTTTTATCAGGTGCTGTACAAATATGTTTTCGTTTTTTCCTTTCTGGGAACGTTCCAGCGCAGTGTAGTAAATGTCTCTATTTTTATAGCTTATGTCAAGCATTGGAAAACTGTGTTTATGCAAAATAAAATTCATCAAAATTCTGCTTATTCTGCCATTCCCGTCGCCAAATGGGTGTATAGAAACAAATCTATAGTGAACCAGTGCTGCTAACTCTACAGGATGCAATTTTTCTCTGTTTTTATTATACCAGCTGAAGAATTCGTTTAGCATCGCATTGAGTTCAACCGGTGAGGGCAATTCTATATCGGTCCCGCTTATGCCTACCTGATAATTCCGGATCTTTCCGGCTATTCCCGGTTTCGTTTCCCTGAATAAATTATGATGCCATTCCAAAACAGTTCCAAGACTGATGTCTTTTTTGTATTTCAGTATGGTATAAAAAAGCTTGGCGTGATTTTCAGCTTCCTTAATGTCTCTGGTCGGCCTGTCAGATGGTGTAACATTATCGTGGAGCAATTTTGATGTGTCCTTGAATGTCAGCGATCCGCCCTCAATTCTGTTTGTATTATATGTAAATTTTATCATAAACTGTTCAATGTATTTTTCACGTATTTCCTCGGGTAGTTTTTGCATGTATTTTCTAAAGTTGTTCTTTATCTTGTCAAGTTTTTTGTACCATTTTTCCTGGTATATTTCATTCATAAACTGTTTTTTAATTTCATCTATATTTTTTGGCACCTGTTTTCCCAGATATTTTTCTTTTTTTTCAACTTTTCCGTTTACTTTCATGCTATGCTCAAGGTAATAGAATTCTGTGTTTCCAATCTTTCTTTTTCGTATGGTTGTCATATTTATCTTTTATATCTTACCCCTACTTATATATAAAGTTATATATTTTCAATAAAAGGTAGGGGTAATAGATGAGTAGCGTATGTTATTTAAGTGCCGAAGATGGGAATTCAAAAATAAGTCATTCTATTTTTAAAGAAAAAGGGCTTATTTTTTGAACTTCTTCACTATCTCAACAATCTTCTTTATTTCTTCCTTCTTCAAATTTGTGCGTTCCTTCGAGAATAATGTCTCAACTTCCTCTTCCGTGTCCGGCATCATGCTCAGGACAAGCGCAACGTAACGCGGCTTCAGTATGCTTATGCCCGTGAGCTCTTCAGTTATATTCTTGACCTGCGCCGGGGTCAGTGTCGCCGTTTTTTCCAGGTACTCGAAGCATATCTTCTGGTCGTAAACAAGGTCCCTGTCTTTCTTTCTCTCGTCCAGAAGCCTCTTGGCCTCATGAACGCTTACGTCGTCTTCTGCTGTTATATCCATATCGATCCCTTTTCTTGAAAGAAAAGGTCTGTGCGCAGAAAGCGAAGCTTTCTGGCAGCTCAGAGAGCCTCTGGTTCTCTACAGCTATCAACCCCAAAGAACAATGGGATTTTGCAGACCTTATCTTCAAATATTATTTTTATTTTCCTCCAATTATAATATTTTTCTTTTCCAGTAGGGCTTTTCTTAACCGGAAAGTTTAAGATGCTCGGGAGCCAGCTGGTACCTCTTCATCAGCGAGCCGTCCCTGACCTCAACAACATAAGTCCTTGCGTTTTTTGCGATTACGGTACCTGTTTTGCCGTGCGTGCGGGGGTGCTGGAAGCTGCCGCTTGACCTGAGCACAACGTGAACCTTGTCGCCCACCTTAAACTTCCTGAGCATGTCAGTGAGTGTAGGTTTTGGCGGATTCATGAGCTTTTTCCGTGAGCCCCTCATTTTTCCGTATGATTTTTGTACCATTATCGATCCCTTTTCTTGAAAGAAAAGGTCTAGGTCTCGCCAAAAGAACTGGTGATCCTGTAGACCTTGTCTCCGAATATTACTTTCCTACTTGATTGGAAAAGCTTAAAAGTGTGAATTTGACCTGTGCGAACGGCAGCAAACCATATTAGTAATATTTTCTTCTTTCCATTGAGGATTTCTTCTTGTCTATATTGTAACACGCTAGTGCGTCTAAGCACAAGAAGAAAGGCTCAAAAGTGCCTCTGCCGGACTGCAAACAGATAGTATTTCTCGTTTCCTTCCAGCTCCTGCAGTATCCTGCGCACTACTGTTTTCACCGGATCGGGAAAAAGCTTCACACGCTCAGAGATGTCTGCGAAGTTCGTGAACGGCTTCCTTGAGCGTTCCTCAAGTATGTCCATCAGGTGCTTCTTTCCTACGCCCGGGAGCAGCTGGAACTGGTGCATCCTTGGCGTGACTATGGTGCTCTTGTTGAAGAATTCCACAAATTTCTGCTCGTTCTGGATCACTAATTTTTCTACGACCTCAGGAAGCATGTTCCTGGCCTGGTTGGTCAGATCCCTGTACTCGAGCTGGCCCCTTATGAACCGTATATTATCCCTTTTGCCATCGCCTATATACGCTTCTTCGCCCGGAGAGAGTGTGACATTCTCCCTGGTTACCAGTTCAAGCAGTGAGAAGAACGAGGTTCCCATAGCCTGAGCTATAGGTTCGGTGCGCCGTCTGTCGGCGTATCCATTTGGCAGAAAATCTAAAACTATGCAATTCGATTCTTTCATTTTCACCACTCTTTCTCATTACGCTATACTTTAATCATAAGTTTTATATAGAGAAAACAGGTGTGTAGAAAATCAGTAGAAAGAAGCCACTTAGAAGATACCGGAAAAGAAGGTCAAATTCTCTAACCAGTTGGTATGTGTATTCTATTTTATCATGTTATTAAATCTTTATCATTTTCATGACTTATATGGAAATAAAAAAACTATTCTCCACAGTCGATAAGCTAAACGAATTGATAAACAATATACATGCCATGGACGTGGCACTTGAAGATAAACAGAAATATGTCTCTATAAAAAACATTGAATGGGTCAGTCCTATTTCAATTCTACCACTTGTAATTTATGCAAAAAGTAATGGATTGAAGATTGAATGTCTAACTGATGACGAAGATATAGAATCTTATCTTATTACTATTTGTTTTCCAGACGGCACAGAAGACTTATTCGATATAAATACAAAATACTTGCCGATAACAAAAATTTCCTGTGGTTTGGAGAACTCCCTACTAACAGATTATGAAGAGAGAATATTAAAGACAGTTGATGAAAAATATAGGCACTCTTTTATAAGTGCCCTAAAATTCCTAACAAGCGAATTACAAACCAATGTAGAACAACATTCCAGAGTAGGCAGTTACTGGATACTCGCGCAATATTGGAAGAAGACTGAGACATGTGAAATATGCATGGCTGATACGGGGATTGGATATAAAGAATCCTATAAGGGAACGGAACACGAGGTTAAAGATGATACATCTGCCATTCTAAATGCTATAGAGGGTATTTCTTCTAAGACACCTGAAGAGCGAGGGGCTGGTATACCTGGAATATTGAAAATATTCATAGATGGTTACAAAGGCGAGCTTGTTATGTTGTCGGGAAACGCACTTTTACACTTACAAGACAAAAAACCGACAATTTATACCTGTCCTATATCATGGAAAGGATGTTTTATAGGCATTAGATTCAAGTTAAGGGACATAAATATCGAGAAGTACTACTAGGCCATTTTAAACCTTTTAGAACCTATTCAGGCTAATTATAATTATGAAGACCATAAACCTATATAGAATGTTCAATTCAGACACAATAAGAAGTAGAACTACTGCTACGTTAATACTCAATGACATATCTAAATTTAAATCAGAAAAAATAGTACTCGACTTCGAAAACATAAATTTTGTATCACGTTCTTTTGCACATGAATTATTGAGCAATTTGAACAAAGACAACGTAAACTTCGAGTTCGTGAATACAAATAATACAATTGATGCGATATTCAAGATTGCTTTAATAAAACCTAAATTTGTTTTTTCTACTCCAGTAAAAAAGAAGATATTAATAAAAATTTAGCTAAATTAAGTCACCGGGATTAACTAGCTCACAAGCCGTATAGAATGCCTATCTTCTTTTCCTTACTTTGACGTCGTTTCTCGAGTAGGCAAATATGCCGGCGGCTATCACAAACAGCCCGGCAAGCTGCCATACGGCAAACTCGTCTAATCCCTCTACGAATATTAACAGCACTCCAAGCGTCGAGTACTGCACGCTGTTCTCAGTCGCGACAAACGTTACAGAATACGCGCCGGAACGTACTGCGCTAGGCATCGCAACCTGTATTGTCCTTGAGCTTACCTGCGGCACTACCAACGTAGCCATGTCATCGTTAACAGAATCGACGCTACAGCCGGATTGGCCAACAGGGCACTGGAAGTTTATCCACGAAAGCACGTAAGCGTCCGGGACTAGCGGCTGCACGTTAAATGTGCGGTCACTACCCTCCTTCGGATTCCATATTGTAACATCGAACACCGTGCCTGGCTGTGCGCCCAAGACCATCCTCTTCTCATAAGGTGTTATCGTCACGCGCGTGTTGCAGTTTATGAAGAAATCCTTCTGCGTCTCGGCGGTTATGCCGTTGTCTGAACCGCCCTGCTTTGTAGCGCGCACGTATAGCGTCTTGTACTGGTCGCATGTGAAGTAATTGCTGGAGGCGTCAGACGGCGTAGGGGCATATGCATTGGCAAAACCGCTCCAGCTCGCTACAAGAGGCGGGTTGGTTATCGGGTCCCATTGCGCGAACGGTATGAAGCTGTACTCGACACGGCAGCTCACGTCCGTACACGGTGAAGTAGAGAGACCGGTTTGTATTCCGATGACCGCATTAAAGTTTATCGACATCGTCTTCGTGAAATTAGGCGCGCCACTGCTTGTGGTTGGTATCACGAGAGCCGCGACGTCAGGGAATGTGATTTCAGGCAGCAGCTGCGAATTCGACACCGTGTAATTGTCGCACATCTCGCCGCTTAAACCGGAATCAAAGTCGGTCATGTTGACGCATATCTCGCTGCTGAATATATTTGTGTCAAGAGGAACGCGCCAGTGCTTTGTTATCGCATATGATTGCCCGCCGACCACCACGTTCTGGGCCGTGTTGACCAGATTTATTGACAGGAAAGCTGTGCGGGTTACTCCAAGCGTGCTGAAGTAATCCTTCTGCTTGGCAGTACTGCGGTCGATTATAATATTTATCCCGTTCTGGTTGACGTTGCACATGCGGGTAAGCTGGTTAGTAGTGGTATCTTTCAGGAAGCATGATATGTTGCCGTTGACCGTCTGCCCGAGCAGCACGGTTTTCGGCTGTAGCGATATTATTTGCACTACAGCCTGCTCGTTTCCTGTATAAACCTGCACCGTGCGGCTGTTCGCGCCTTCTAAGTTGCCCGCGGTATCAGTTGACCAGTAGTTAATATTGTACACGCCCGTTACGCTGAACATAGGCGGCGACGCCTGGCTGTATGTCTGCTGGACGCCGCCGTTCACCGTGAAGTAAGTGTTTGCGCAGCTCGTCGTGGCGTCGCTGCACGAGAACGTCACCGTGGCTGATGGCCTGTACACACTTGAAGTGCAAGCCGCCCCGTTGCATAAGATTGATGTCGAAGGCGGCGCAGTGTCTATTGTGAACTGGTTTATCTGGCTGGCAGGGCAGCTGTCTGTGCTGCCTGTTGCTGATATCCTTATGTCAGCTATGCCGTTCGCATATCCCTGAGATACTGTGACATCGTAAACATAAGTGTTGCCGTTCTTTGAGATGAATGTCGCTGGGTAGTCAGTCGTGCCGCCGCTTTGTGACCCCGGCATGATAACGACGGAAGGATAGTCAACCAATGTCCGGTCAGACGTGAAAGTTATTCTTACATTGCCCGCCTTAGCAGGGCTAGGGACAACGGAATTTACAGTTATCACCGGCGGGTTCTGGCAGCCGTCCACAACGCACAGCGGGTATGCGTCGCCGAAGGTCGACCACGCATTCAGTGCGTCTGTCGCCTGGCATGTTGCTGCTACAGCGGTGCCGGACGGCTGCGTGATTGTTATAGGGAGCGTGAACTGCCCGCCCGATCCCGGCGCCGTCATCGCGACATTGTTGGCATAAGTCGTTCCCGTGCCCGTTGTCCAGCTTCTTGTGGCAAAGCAGTTCGCACCATCACACTGTCCAGCCCATGTCTTGACAGAGAGCGTGTTGGCGGCCTGGTTCGGGTCGGCCGCGTTACAGTTCAGCGTTATCGTGTTGCCGGTCGCGCACGTGCCCGTGTACGTTATAGGCGAGACGGAAGGCGCGTTGTTTATAGTAAACGACGATGCAGGCGTAGTGAACATGTTGTTGACGATATCATTGGCGATCACATAATAACTATGAACGCCGTAAGCAGGAGTGAATATGTAATTGCAAGGCGATGAATTGCATGTCTTTACAAGCGAACTGTCAACGAAAATCCTGACAGTTGAAATGCCGTTCGCGTCATTGGCATTTGCGGTCAGTGTAACAGGCGTATTTGCGGGTATAGGGCTTCGTGAATCGTTTATTGACACGGAGGCTGTTGGGTTGGTGTTGTCAGTTGTTATCGTCGTAGAAAGCACGGAAGAGCTGGCGGGCGTGGCGCCGTTGTCCTGCAGGAAGCAGTATATTGTGTGCACCGCGGAATCACTCCAAAATGTATTTGACCCTGAACAAGATGGGTTGGAGGCGACATAGCCACTGGTGCAAAGGTTCGTTCCGCCCGAAGTCGTTCCGCACCTCAATCTAACAAGTTCGCCTCCGGGGTCGCTGCCGACTGACATCACTGTAATTAAATCGCCGAACATTACAATGGAAGGCGACGCCGCTATGCTAGTCAACGTCGGCGCCGGGTTGGCTGCGCAGGCGTCATTGCCCGCCTGTGACAAGCAACCGTACGAGCACGCGACATCCGTATAGCTCGCGGCGCACTGGTTTACAGAGCATGAAGCAGAAGTATAATCGCGCAGAGTATTGCCAATACATATATCATCCGGAAGCGTGCATGTTATCGGTGTAGGGTTGTAATCGCACGTGGGAACACCGCCGGGTGATACGCATGTTCCGGGGTTTGTATAGTTCGTCAGTACGTTGACGGAGCAGTAGTTTGAAGGCGGGCTGCCGCATGTAACGCCGCCGCAGGGATCAACGCACACGCCGTTGACGCACGCCTGACTAGGACCGCAGGCGACTACACTGGAAGTATAACTGCAAACACCGTTGGCGGAGTTGCAAGTTCCAGCAGGGTTGTAAACGTTCCTGCTGGTTGAAGTCGCACAAGTGTTCGATGGCGGTGCGGTGCACGAAACCTGATAGCACTGGTCCACGGTAGCTGTGCGAGGCGAGACGGTAAGATAACCGCATTTCCCAACAGTATCACAGGCATAAGCAGAAACCTGATACGAGCCAGGAGAGAGCGCGAGTGTATCAACAGTTGCAGACCAGCCGGCGTTGCATCGGTTGCCGCCGCAAGCCGCATAGCTCGAGCCGGTGCTGTACGTATTGCATATCAGTGTATTTGTTATGCAAGTGCTTGTAGTATAATCCAAATTAGTAGGGCCGCGGAACTGGACATTCACGTATGCGACATTATTGATGTCGTCGAGCGCCCAACCAGTAGGGAATACGGTTCCCTTGAGCGTGTCGCCATTCGGGTAGTCGATCGAGCCGAAAGGCGGGTCATTCTGGACGACGTTTATAGTAGTTGAAAGCGTAGCCCCGAAATACGTATCCGAGACGGGGGCATTGCCGCACCACCCTCCACTAGTTTGTGAATCCCAATAAGCAATGTGTACCATTCTCATCTGGAACGGGTAAGTGCCGGGAGTACTGGGGGCAGTGATTTTCACGCCTGTCCAACTCGGCACGTCATTAGTATCAGCAACGAATGGCAAATGACAATAGCTATTGGTGCCACAAAGCAGTGTTATGCCAGTAGTCTGGACAAACCGGTATCCGTCGCCATGGTACCATCGTGTGTCGCCGGTGTTCCGCAGGGCGACGTTGAAATTATAAACCTGCCCGGGCGAAAGCGTGATAGAAGAAGGCATGGTAGTGCTCTCAACAGCAGCGTTGTCAGTGCAAGATCCGCCGCCGCTGCACGAAGAAGTATCAAAAGATAGACAATCCGTAGAACATTGCAAAGTCCCGCTGGGATATCCCTGCGACTGGCATGATTCACCGTTCAAGTTTGGGGGTATGCCAGATGAAGGGTCTCCGATATCGCAAACCTCGCCTGAATCTATATTTCCATCACCACACGTGGCTGGCAGTGTATTAAGCGTGCAAGTACTACTACAATATGCAGGCGAAGGCCCATTACTATATCCATCATCGCATTCCTCGCTGCCCTCAAGTATGAAATTACCACACGATGGGCCGCCGCCTCCGCAAGAGCCGCAGTCTTGCGCACAGCTGTTGCAGTCCTCGCCGCCTATATAATCGCAATAGCCGTCGCCGCACGGGTCCCCCGCGCTGAACCTACAGATAGCTGTTTCAGGCTGGCATGAGACACAATCATTATATCTGGAATCACAATAACATTCAGGCACGCCTCCAGAAGCAGTAGGGCAACAGCCAACACAACATGGAGAACACTCACCAGGCTCGTATTGATCCCAACAACCGTCGCCGTCTATGTCGCCGAAACATCCCAGATCGGCTGCCTTTGCATAATTTGAGAAAACAAAAACTAATGAAAATGCCAATACAACAACTAAAGAATACTGCAATGTCTTCAAATCACAAGCACCTTGAAATATATGGCGATGGGTGGTATATAAAAATAATTTTGGGTAAATCAAAGGAACATCATAAAACTTGAATGGCAGTTTTGGGGTATATTTTTGTCGTTGTCATCGACTTGTAAGATTCGTGAATTTCTCATACACAACAAGATTTTCACGTCGGAGAAAGCGCTTTACCGGAGCGTGAAGAAGATTTTTGCCCTTTCAAACTCCTAGTTTCACAGAGTTTTTCGGGAAAAATACGCCTTCATTCAACTTTTAAGGGTTACCGAATCAAATCACATCTTCTTTGTATACCCACGGCTTTAGTGACGGAAGATGGGATCCAGATGAACATTGTTTCCTGAAGTCAGTTTTCAATGCATTCTCGGATAAGAATAGAGGACTTTGAATAATATGCACCTCATTCAAAGTCCTTATTGTGAACTTTGACAAATTATAGGGTTATAGTGAAGCAAGTAAAGAATCTGGATATTATAAACTTGCTTCACATATAGTTCCCAAGGAAGTAATACAAGTGTGTTTCCTTGGAGAGCTATAATCAAAGTTCTCAATATATTGCTTTACAATTCGTAAAATCTTCTTGAATCACACCAAATTGAAAAGTGAGGCGTCTACGCCATCCTGCGGCTCATAGCGCGGCTCGCGCATGTACTTGAACCACACGGCATCCTTGTCGTCTTCTGACGGCGTGATATTAGCCCCTACATTCCAAAATATACTTGAAGGACCGCCATCTCCGGTAAAATAAAGCGAGCGTGCGCCTTCATGAAATAAATGCGCCAAAATTGTCCCCGGTCGCACATATATTTCTGCCCAGTCGACTATGTACTGATTGGCGTTATTGAGATGTGGAACGGTTGTACCTCCCTGACCACCGGGTATCGGATCATCCCAATGAATGAAAATGTCTCCTATTGTAGCGCTGCCCGTATCCTGCACTATACCGCCGTAGCTCGCATTCAGCAGTCCGCGGCTTATATTTGGATAGAGCTCAACAAGCCTTGGCGCGTCGCCGTTCCTGTCCGTCCTTAGCGTTTTAATTACAAAATTGCGCCCGGCGAATCTGCTGCTGAAGCCGGGACTTACATTCTTGTAATGCTGCCAGTTGAACGGCCTTTCTACCGCATCAATAGGAACAACCATATTCCTCACGTTTACATTTGAGAGCACACGCCTTGTTTGCACGCCGCCGCCGTCAACGGAAATATTATAATAACCAGGAGGCACATCTTTTATTTCGAAAGAATTATTATTGACCGTTCCAGCAATTGCCCCCGCGCTGGCTTGTCCTATGTTCACGGGCTGTCTGCCAAAAGTGCCTATGACATTGCCTTGAATCGTATATCTTTTACTTGGTTCTGTAGGGATTTTCCCACAATTTACCAGAGGCAGTCCAAATGCCGCCCCCGCCGCCACGGCACCTGCATATCTCAGGAATTCGCGCCTGCTCTGGCCGGCTGCCTGATTGTAGGCGTTATTTGAATATCTGGCAACTTCTGCATCGCTAGGTCTGGCC
>Ga0209542_10003027_pt1 | contig 36568 bp, 37 predicted proteins | sample RifCSPhighO2_01_FD_184028 | JGI IMG/M metagenome (GOLD analysis project Ga0209542, IMG submission 184028) | Soil microbial communities from Rifle, Colorado - Rifle CSP2_plank highO2_0.1 (SPAdes) (version 2) | ecosystem: Environmental > Terrestrial > Deep subsurface > Rock core/Sediment ...
CGGCCTCATCTCTGCCGTTTCCGCCGGCACCGCGGTCATCACCGTCACCACGGTCGACGGCGCCAAGACCGCCACCGACACCATTACGGTCGTGAATCCGGTTATCCATGTGACGAGTGTCTCGACCAGTGATGAAAACCAAAACCACACTCTAACGGTCGGGAACACCTACGATCTTGGAAGTAAGATTATTGTTTTGCCATTGAATGCCACTGACAAAACGGTCACATACAGCTCCGCAAATCCATCTATAGCGACTGTTAATTCAACCACGGGCCTCGTCACAGCTATTGCTCCGGGTTTTTCTTACATCACCATCACCACCCGTGATGGCGGTAAGACGGCTCAGTATCTAATCGCTATTAGGCCTGTTCAACACAACCTGACTTATCTTACGGATTCAAATGGCTCGATCCCTAACATCAATCGAACGCAAATCGTTAATGATGATGACAATGGCGAGCCCGTATTGGCGATCGCAAATACCGGGTACCACTTCGTTTCCTGGTCTGACGGTTCAACCGCAAACCCTCGCACCGACACCAATATCAAAGGGGACATCACGGTGACAGCGTCCTTCGCAGCCAACCCCACGTATACCATTACCGTGACACAAAGCGCAAACGGTACGATTATCCCAAGTACGCAGACCAACATCACTAGTGGCACCAACCAGACCTTCACCATCACACCAGCGTCGGGTTATCGCATCGTCAGCGTGTCTGTTGATGGCGTTTCGGTCGGTGCCGTGGCCTCGTACACCTTCTCGAACATCACCACCAATCACACCATCGCTGCTTTCTTCGCGGTTACTATTACCAGTACAAACGGTGCCTGCTCTGTCCCCGCCGTTCACTACACCTGTTCCTCTCCTGCCGCAAGCACCAATCCGGCGTCTGGCAGCAGCGCATACACGTGGACCTGTCCGGGGACGAACGGGGGAACCAACGCCTTGTGTTCTGAACCCAAACCGGCACCAACCGCCTCGCTGTCCGTCTCGCCAACTTCCGTCGCATACGGCAGCCCAGCCACACTCTCATGGAGTTCAACGAACGCTACCAGTTGTACCACGAGTACTAATTGGACCACTGGGGGAGCGCTCACCGGCAGCAAACAGACAGCGGCTCTCACAGCGAACACCACGTACACACTCCGATGTTCTGGAAATGGACAAACCACTGCAGTGCAGTCTGTGACGGTCGCAGTGGGTCCTGCACCTATCATGCCGACAATAACCTCCATCACCCCTGCCTCGGCACCCGCTGGCAGCGCAGGCCTCACGCTCAGGGTCAACGGCAAAAACTTCGTCTCAGGCGCGTCGACGATCTACGTGAACGGCGTTCAGATTCCGCTCACTCATACAAACTTCATCAGTGCCACACAACTCACCACCGTCATCCCGTCGAGCTCCCTCACAACTGCGGGCACCCTGATCATTACAGTGGTCACCACTGGCCCCAACGGCGGCACCTCTAACTCTCAGATCTTTACGGTCAGTCCTGTCACAAGCAGTTCAATTCCAACCATAACCTCAATTAGCCCCTCTTCGGTGGCTGTTGGTCGCGGCAGCCGCTGGCTCACTATCTACGGCAGTAAGTTCATCTACTACAGTCTCGCGAGGGTGTACTTTGACGGCTCACAACGCTATCTAGCCAACGGCTCGACCGCTGTCAACAACAATACGCAGTTAACCGTTGTCTTAAATGCTGCCGATACTGCCACAGCTGGTACTCACACCATTACCGTTGTCACAAGCGCCGGTACTTCAAATGCCCAAACGTTCACGGTTGCAAACAACAATGTCTATGATTACAACAACGACCGCGTTATCGACTCCAGTGACATCAATACTCTTACTAGGGTCGCGCTTGGTGACGCTGCGTGTCCTTTAGGGAAGACGTGCGATATCAATGGTGACGGAAGTGTGAACATCGCAGACATTATCACATTAGTGAATCTGACCACCATACGCGTCAGTCCGTACGATTACTACAACGATGGAACTGTCGGTCCAACAGACGTTAACTTCCTCGCTCAAGTCGCTATCGGCAACAACATCTGTCCATCAGGGAAAATCTGCGATCTCGATGGCAATGGAGGTGTTAACATTGCTGATGTCCTTTCTCTGACCAATCTCATTCTCAACAATTCTGGCCTTTATTATGACTACACCAATGACGGCAAATTCGACACTGCAGACTTGAACTACTTGGCCGCACAAATGAATCAAAATGTCCCGACCTGTCCGGTGAATAAATCTTGCGACATCAATAGCGACGGTCAACTGGATATCACTGATGTTGTCTATCTTGCCAAATTGCTCAATACCGCTTCTTCTACGTCTGCGCCCACACCAGTTGCACCTACAACAGCAGTTTATTCTGCTCCACTCGTGACTGCTCCCGTCGCGGGTGCTAGGATTCCGCTCGGCGGCACACTCGTCGTGAACGCACAACAGCCTTCAGCGGGTGTCGGCAGTGTATATCTCTACGCCTTCGTTCAAGACTCAAACGGGGATGGCGTCATCAATTCGAACGATACGACGATAACGCATGAGAACTACCGCGATCTGCGTACGCTCAGTGGCCCGTCTTACTCGCTCGATCTCTCGAGATCATGGACGTATGGCGGCAAAACCTATTCATTCAAACCAGGTCTGCTCAATATCGGCGTCCGTGCGTATACAAACAATCAGTGGACCAGTGGGGCAACCGTCACGGTTACCTTAGTGAATAGCACTGTCCTTGGAAATAATTCAAATCAAACGGCGAGCGCTCTGAACGCTCTGAGCGCAGCAGCCACGAAGCCTCCCACATCTCAACCGCAAGTGGGTGCGCAAACCGGATTCAACTACACTTGGAACCGCGATTTGCAGATTGGCTCGGAGTATCCAAATGACATCACCGCACTGCAAACAGCTCTTACTCGCGAAGGCCTCTACGCAGGTGAAGTAACCGGCGGCTTCTACAATCAGACCTATCGAGCGGTGAGAAAATTCCAGAAGAAATATGGCATCAAGACGAGCGGATATGTTGGTGCATTAACACGGGCAAAATTGAATTCTCTCTATAGTTACTAACAGTGGGGAAGAGGAGCAAGTCACGCCATGACGAGATATGCCGGAGGTCCCCTACCAGATGTGGTATAATATAACTTCATGTTTAAGCTACTCTTCTGGGTATTCGTTCTCGTGCTTGCGTTATCCTTCTTCGGCATCTCATTACAGGCGATAATTAACTCGCCAGCAGGACAGGAGAATTTCTCCTATCTTCTCCACGTATTCAATCAGGTATGGGAATGGGTCATTAACTAAGCTTCAGTACTGTGCGCAAAAGGTATATTGTGCGCACATCAAGTAAAGCTGAAAGAGGCCCTTCTCTGCCCTCCTTCGGTTGCTAGTAGCTAGCTAGCAGGCAGCGTTGGCGATGATGTAGTCGTATGCTTCGTCAACCGAATCGACGAGGGTATAGAGATTCAGATCTTCCTGATTTATTGTCCTACGTTCTTCGTAGAGCGTCTTGTTGATGAATGTAAGCAGCGGCTGCCAGTAATCTTTACCAAAAAGGACGATTGGCACTTTGCGGATCTTCCGCGTTTGTACCAGTGTCACAATTTCAAAAAACTCATCAAGCGTACCAAAACCTCCCGGGAAATAGACGTACACTTCAGAGGCATAGGTCAACATGACCTTCCGCACGAAGAAATGGTCGAAACCGAACCGTTCAGTAAGGTAAGGATTGTAGACCTGCGTCTCCGGCAGATTGATGTTGAGGCCCACGGATGCACCGCCGACCTCGAATGCGCCCTTATTAGCGGCCTGCATGACGCCGGAGCTCCCGCCAGTGATGACGGCAAATCCCTTTTTGGCGAGTCGGCTCGAGAGATCGTGCGCGTGTTTGTAGACTTCATCATCGAGCGTTGCCCGCGCACTGCCAAAAAAGGTCACGGCTAGGCCATATCGTTTAATAATGTCAAATCCCTCAATAAATTCAGACATTATTTTGAAGATGCGCCACGATTCAATCTTTTTTGGTTTGCAGACGAGGAGCGGCCGATCAGTAGGGACAGTACGTCGTCCCTCATGAATTATATCTGCAAGGTGCTGCCCTGCCGCGTCCAATGAATTCATAAATGAATTGTAACACTACTAGACCCCCAGGAATGAGGGCTTTGAGATGCACAGCAGATAATTTTCTATATCTTTTTATAGGCCTGCACAATTCGTTGCTGGTTCATATCCTTCCGCGCGCGCGAGTTCTGCCGTCGCGAACCACACTTTGTTGGCCTCAGAAATACGTTCAGCGCCCGTACACGAGGGTAGATAGTATTTTGTGCCTGTTTTTGAGGCGACGACCTGCCTCACGGCCGTTTCGGCAGAAGACGGGGAAGTCGTGAAGGGGACACTTCCCTGCCCTGCGTCCAGTCCAGTCAGATATCCGAGTCCAAAGCTCGCAGATGAGGTGGAAACGAGAATAGCCATAAAAAGAAAGTCTCTCGGCACAGACGCAATGCTTTTTTTGCATTTCTCGCGCAGATCTGCTATAGTCATACGACATAATTATAGCACCATGGCATCAACGAAAGCTGGCGGATCAGCGAAAAACCTTAATGATTCAAACCCGAAATATCTCGGGGTCAAGCTCGCTGATGGTGCCGCAGCGCGCCCGGGGATGGTGATCGTCCGTCAGCGCGGGACGAAGATTGAGGCGGGCAAAAATGTCAAAGTCGGCCGCGATCACACACTTTTCTCAGTTGCCACTGGCAAAGTCACCTTTCGCACGCGTCGCAAGACGACCTTCACCGGCCACATCACGGCCAAGAAAGTCGTCGACGTTATTTAGAATTTAGAAACCAGTAAGTTTTTTTATTCCACTTCGATAGTAATTGTGAACTTACCGAAGATTTCGCCGACTGAGACGGGAATGTCGAACGTGCCGAGCTCCTTGATCGGCTTCTCGAGCTTGATGGCGGCTTCAGGGAGGTCGATGTGCGCTTGATCCTTCGCAGCTTGTGAGAGTTCCGGCTTCCCTACCGCATCATAGAGATGACCTTTTTCATTCGCTTTTGCCTTGATGACAATCTTTGCATCAGCCAGAGAAGCCATATTTTGCTCTAAGAGCTTGGCATCAACCACTTTGCGTTCCACCACCTGCTTCATTCGAAACGCGGCCTCTTTCATCGCGGTCGGCGTTGCAGCTATTGCGAGCTTTCCGGGAATAAGGTAATTCAGCGCATATCCATCGGCCGCGATCACTGATTCATGCATACGGCCCACACCCTTCACGTCCTTCGTCAAAATCACCTTCATATAGAGTGAGCTTATCCTATTAATTCCCCGTCGTCAAAAATTCAACTGCGCGCGCCATTTGGGGATCCAGCTTGGCATCAGTATCCTTCTGCGTGAACAGCACTGTGATGTCCGGTGTAATGCCATTGCCCATGATCCAGTGGCCTGCCGGCGTGATCCAGCGTGCGACCGTAACCTTGAGGGAACCGCCGTCAAGCGGTATCAGTTGCTGTACCGACCCTTTGCCGAACGACTTTGTGCCTATGAGCGTAGCTGTCTTGCTGTCCTGCAATGCGCCGGCGAGAATCTCCGAAGCAGATGCGGAGCCACCGTCGATGAGTACGACGACCTTCGTATTTTTGGGCACGTCATTGTAGCCGACGCTGGTATGTACCTCATTCTGCTGTTTACCGTCAAAGTCCTCGGTCACAACCGTCGCGCCTTTCGGGAGGAAATGGCTCGCGATGTTGACCGCTGCACTTAAGTATCCGCCCGGGTTCCCGCGAAGGTCAATGACAAGCTTCCGGGAGTTTGAATTCTTAAATCGTGCGAACGCTTTATTAAATTGCTGCGAAGAATTAGAAGTAAATTCATACAGCGCGATGTGATACACACCGCTCTTTGCATCGATGCCCTCCTCAATCTCTGGTATCTGGATAACTGCACGCGTTACCTTCACTTCCATTAGTTTTCCATTGCGAACGATCGAGAGTGTGACCACTGAGCCAGCTGGCCCGCGAATCTCGCTCACCGCTTCTTCAATCGAGACTCCATCGGTTGGCTTTTTATCGATCGCGACGATCTGATCACCTGCCTTAATGCCTGCGGTTTCCGCAGGCGTCCCTTTCAGAGGCGCGATGACCGTAAGAACCGAATCCTTGATGTCGATTTCCATGCCGACTCCCGCGAAGCTGCCGGAAATATTCTCCGCAAAGGTTTTCGCTTCTTCAGGCGGGAAGAAGACAGTATACGGATCGCCATACGAACTGGCGAGGCCTTTGATCGCACCGTAGACCATGTCTTTATTCGACGGCAGTGTCGAGGACGCATGCGTCGTGACGTAGTTTTCTTTGAGGGCATTCCACGCTTTCCAAAAATCCGTAAGGTTGACACTCGTATCGGGCGTTGCATCGAGTCCATCGCCGATGAGCGGAATGTGCGTGATCACGGCCGCCGTCGACCCGTTGCTTCCCATAAAGAGCCCTGCTCCGAATGCCAGAGCGGCAACGAGGGCAAACGTCACGCTTCGCCTTACGATATTGCGCGTGGTCGGGTTCGTATCCATGCTTCTGTTCCGCAATAGTGTAGCATATTCGCCTTTCCACAGAATTACGCATGGTATTCTAGATGCATGATATTTCGTTACGAGTATCAGGGCGGCGTGTGGGTCGATCTCGAACGACCCTCCGAGGACGAAGTACGCGAAGTGATGCATGAGTTTTCTGTTAGCGAACGTATCGGGACTGAAGTGCTCTCTCCCACCCCTTTGCCGCTCGTAGCCGGAGACGCAAGCACAGCGCTTTTAGTGCTTCATTTCCCAATTCCGCGCAGCGACGATGGCGAAACCAAGAGCCAAGAGATCGACTTCATAGTCGGCGAACATTTCATAGTGACGGTACGGTATGAACTCGTTATTTCTCTGCACCTTTTGAAGAAACTGCTTGAAACAGAAATGGCGGTAGTGGGTAGCACGTCGGTCACGACGGATGTTTTCCTCGAGATTCTTTTTACGCATCTCTACACGTCGGTGCGCGACCACATCAGCCACAGCGCGACGCAACTAACGCGCGTTGAGCAGGAAATGTTCGATGGGCGCGAACGTCAAACCGTGCGATCTATTTCAGACGTCAGCCGCGATTTTCTCCATCTGGAAGCGATGCTAGTGAACCACGAGGAGCCGCTCGCGCGCTTTCTGAAGACTCTTGGCGAACATGATTTTTTCGGCTCTTCTTTCGGCGACCGCGCGGCACGTATTGCGGCCGAGCGTATGCACGTCACGCATCTGATCCGCACCTATCGCGCCGTCGCGACTGAGCTCCGGGAGACCAATATGGCGCTACTCGAAACGCGCCAGAATGAGATCATGAAGGCGCTTACGATCATCACGATTATCGTGCTGCCGCTCGAGCTCATCGCATTCATCTTTGGCATGCATGCGCTCGGGACGCCGCTTGCGGGCAATCCGAATGCCTTTTGGATTATCCTTGCCATCATGCTCGGAACCTGCGCGGTTGTGGCGCTCTTCCTTTCACGAAAACGTTGGATATAGTGTAGCGACGTATGAATTGGCTGACACGCATATTCGCCGCTCGAAATCAAGGAGCACCGAGACGACCAGTGCGCATATTCTTCACGAATACCCTCTCGGGCGAAAAGGAACTTTTTGTATCGCTTAAACCAGGGATTGCATCGATGTACACTTGCGGTCCGACCGTATATGGACCGGCGCACATCGGCAATCTGCGCGCCTATATCTTCTCAGACACGATCTCGCGCATACTCATGGCGGCAGGCTATAGTGTACGCCGTGTCATCAACATTACCGATGTCGGCCACATGGTAAGCGACGGGGATGATGGTGAGGACAAAATGGCTGTCGGAGCAAAACGCGAGAAGACAACACCGAAAGAAATCGCTGTGCGCTACACGAAGCAATTCATGGAAGATCTTTCAGATTTGAATATTGTCATTGACGATATTCGTTTCCCGCATGCGACCGAATATATCAAAGAGCAGATCGCACTCGCTAAAACACTCGAAGAGAAAGGATTCGCCTATGGCCTCCCTGACGGTCTCTATTTTGATACCGAGAAATTTCCAGGGTACGGGAAGCTTGGCGGACTTTCCCGTGCGAGTCTTGAGGCGGGTGCACGCGTCGAGGTCGTGAAAGGTAAGCGCCATCCGGGGGACTTCGTCCTCTGGCGCATCGCGAAGCCGAATGATCTCCAGCAGTGGGACAGTCCGTGGGGACGTGGCAACCCGGGCTGGCATATTGAATGTTCTGCGATGGTTCGCGCGCTCCTAGGGCAAGAAATCGATATCCATACCGGTGGCGAGGACCACATCGCGGTGCACCATAACAATGAAATCGCGCAGTCAGAAGCGGCGACCGGTCGTCAGCTCGCGCACTATTGGATGCATAACGCATTTCTCAATATGGGTGGCGAGAAAGCGTCGAAGTCACTCGGCAACGCCGTCTATCTTTCGGATGTCATTGAGAAAGGATTCAATCCACTTGCGCTTCGTTATTTCTATCTTCAAGCGCACTATCGCACCCCGCTCTCTTTCTCGTGGGATGCACTCGCGGGTGCGGCGAACGGCCTCGACCGACTATGGAAGATTGTGCGCGAGATTAGCGAAGACTCAAAACGGGCGAGCGCGCCTTCAGAAGCTCGCGAGAACTTCCTCGCAGCGATGCGCGATGATCTCGCAACCCCGCAAGCGCTCGGCATCCTCTGGGAGGCGCTCCGAAGCGAAGACTATGCGCCCGAAGAGAAGTGGGGTCTCATCGAAGATGCTGACGTGCACCTCGGCCTCTCACTCCTTAATCCGCCGTCATCCGCAGTTCACGAAGAGCAGAATATACCGGAAGAAATACAGGTTCTGCTTATGGATCGGGGGAAAGCGCGCTCGGTGAAAGATTTCGCCGAGGCGGATCGTATTCGAGGCAAGATCGAGCGCAGTGGATATCATGTGGACGACGGCCCAGATGGCCCCGTATTGACGAGGACAACTCTTTGATACAATTGCCGGTAATGGCTACCGATCGCGTTCCGCCCCAATCCCTCGAGTCCGAACGCGCGCTCCTCGGTGCCCTGCTCCTGAAACCCGACGTCATTCACGATGTCTCGGATCTTATTCATCCTGATTCGTTCTACGCGGAGAAACATCGCCTCATTTTTGGCATCATGCGAGAGCTCGCCGAGCGTGGTGAACCAATCGATCAATTAACGCTCTCGCAGCGGATGCAGGACCAAGGACTACTCGAACGCGGCGGGGGTAGAAGCTATCTCGCCGAGCTCGCGGGTGCTGCGCCAGCGCCGGGGAACTTCTCGCACTATGCAGAACTCGTCTCGCGAAAATTCCTGATGCGTTCACTTATCGAAGCCGCCTACGGCATCACTGAGTCAGCGTACGACGACGCGCGCGAGACGATGGAAGTGCTCGATGAGGCCGAGAAAAGCATCTATGCCATCGGCAATGCCTCTGCGGCACATAAGTTCACTGCCATCGGCGACAAAATTCACGAAGCATGGGATCGCATCGAAGCGCTCTCCAAGAGAGAAGGCGGCATTCGCGGTGTGCCCTCGGGCTTCCCCGCTCTCGATAATCTTCTCTCGGGCTTCCATCCGTCCGATCTTGTTATCATTGCCGCGCGTCCTTCAATGGGTAAGACGTCGCTTGCGCTCGACATCGCGCGCAACGCCGCGGTGCGCCACAACGTCCCCGTCGGTATCTTCTCGCTCGAGATGAGTTCGGAACAGCTCATTGATCGCATGCTCGCAGCTGAATCATTTGTTAACTCTTGGAGTCTCCGCACCGGCCAGGTGAAGAGCGAAGAAGATTTCGGTCGTATTCGCGATGCACTCGAATCGCTCTCCAAGGCGCCAATATACATTGACGACAAGCCGGGCAATAACATCCTCGCGATGCGCGCGGTCGCGAGGCGGCTGAAGCGTGAGCGCGGCATTGGTCTCATTGTCGTGGACTATCTGCAGCTTATGGCGCCGACTCATACCAGAGCGTCCGATTCTCTCGTTCAGCAAGTGACGGAGATCTCGCGTTCATTGAAGTCGCTCGCACGCGAACTCGAGGTGCCCGTCATTGCACTCTCGCAACTCTCTCGTGACGTCGAGAAGCGCGGCGGTAAGCCGCGACTCTCCGACCTGCGCGATTCTGGCTCCATCGAGCAAGATGCAGACGTCGTGATATTTATCCATCGCGAGGATAAGCGTAACTCCGATAGCGATCGGCCGAACATCGCCGAGATCTTGATTGAGAAGCATCGTAACGGCCCGACGGGCAAGACCGAGCTCTATTTCGACGAGAAACGCGCTACCTTTCAGCCAGTTGATACTGCAGACTATGGCGAACTGGCAAAGGAATTTTAGGATGCGCAGATAACATGGATCACATCGAAGAACTTGCGCGTGCATTTGCCCATCTGCCGGGCATAGGCCCACGGCAGGGAAAGCGTTTCGTCTTCCATCTCCTCGCTTCCCCGCCTGAGGAGCGTAAGAAATTTGCTGAACTCATTGCTTCTCTCGGGAAGGGTGTCCGTCAGTGCCCTGAATGCCTCCGATTTTATAATGGGAGCACTGCTCTGATTTGTAATTACTGTTCTGATAATAAACGCGACGATACGCAGCTGATGCTGGTAGAAAAAGACCAAGACCTCGCCGCGGTCGAGCGCGCCGGCACCTATCGCGGGCGCTACTTCGTCCTTGGCGGCGTGCTGATGCTCACCGGCAAGGGTGCTATCCGCGAGGCACAATTGCTCGAAACCGTAAGGCGTCGCCTTACGGTTGGCCTGAAAGAAATAGTGCTTGCGCTGTCGGCGACGAGCGAGGGCGAGCACACAGTCGATCATATTCGTTTACTCCTTGCGCCCTATCGCGACAAGGTAAAGACCTCGCTACTTGGCCGCGGACTCGCGACCGGCAGCGAGCTCGAATACTCCGACGCGGAGACTCTTCGCGCGGCGCTCTCGAATCGAAAGGAGACGTAAAAAAGACAATTGTATGATAGATGTGCTATTACTGAAGCCACAGTAATGTTGTATGCCGGTATTTAGCTACAATTACGAGACTCATTCCGCCAAAGACATCAAGGATTATCTCGAGTCCCAGGGATATCGGGTAACCTATATTCCTGCCCGGCATCTCGGTGAGTTCCGTATTGAATGAACTCGCATCTTCGTAAGAATGCCGCCTCTGGGCGACACCGTCGAAAGAAACTTCGTAAACCCAGCAGCTGCAACGGTGCGTTGGGATACAAACCCAGTGTACTATGAACATCTGTATCACGGGCCGCCAGCTCAATTCGAGCCGCTGCGGACTTTGTACCGTCAAAAATATGGGCTTCGAGACGGCGACATCTACTCTGCCGAGGATTACCGTAACCACAAGCAGTTATGGGCGAAGCTGAAGCGCAGATTTCAGATGAAGAAGGATGAGAAGCCGCGTACCTACAAAGATCTTGGATGGGTTTGCGAACTGCCCAAGACAGACGGAAAGCATTGACGTGAAAGGTGCGTCAATGTGAACCGTAAGGCGTCGCCTTACGGTTTGTCGCCTTACGGTTTTTAGGTTGCTAAGGCAGTTCGGGATTCTCGCGAAAGTATTCATTCGCTTCACGAAGCATTTGTTTAGGAGGGACAAGACGTACTACATCAAAACCAGCATGATCAAGAATTGCACGAATTGGTGATTTCTTATCGTGATAGGCGCTGAAACTCGAGTAAGGATACTCAATGAGCTTGTTAGTCAGCATATCCAAATTACCTACCTTGCCAGTCTTCCATTTTGGTTCAAATAGTTCTGCAGGATTACAGTGCAAATATTTGATCAGATGTTGAAAATAGCGATCGTCACTTATGTGTCGTGATCGAAACGGCTTCACGAACAAATTTCCCGACCTTTCATATCGCCAATTGAAATACATCGCATATGACGTTCCGAGCTTCTGCATAAATGCGGATATGCCACCTTCTACAATTTCCTTTATTACCAAATGGAAGTGATTCGGCATCAGACAGAATGCCTCAATCGCAACAAGGGTTCCGTTTCTTGGAATTGTGAGGATTTCCTCAAAGTCCCTTGAACCGATAATGTCGTCGCGTCGTAAAGGGGTATTGCTGTTCGCAAGATAAAGCTGCTCCAGGAAGCGCATGTAGTCTTCTTCATCCTCATAAACAATTCTTTTATCAACCCCGCGACTATAGCAGTGATACCACTCACCGACGGCAAAAGCTGATTTACGCGTGGCCATTGCTAAATCCTAGCATAAAACCGTAAGGCGACGCCTTACGGTTTGCACATAGCAATAAGCTCGAAAGAAACATAGTATAGTTAGATATATGAAACAAACATTTGCTGGTTTAATTATTGTGCTGGTGCTTGCTGGCGGCGCGTACTATATATTTAATCAGAGAACAAATATTACACAGAAGCAAAATCTTGAAGGGGTAGCAACAACTGCTCTAGGACAATGTACAAAACAAAACAACAATTTCGTTGGACTACGAATTAAAAACGATGGGTTGGGCTTTGAGGTTACTTTCCCAAATGGTTTTAAACAAACCCAACAACAAATCAGTGACTCTGTTTACGAAGCTGCAGGTAACAATCACTCACTTGCCATCTCTGCGGAAAATGCAACATCAACGCTGATCTTCATGGTGAACCCAGCCGGTAAAGGTCTAGAATTCGCGCAGAAGTATACCGAGACAACGATTTGTTTCCAAGGGAAAGATACGGTTGTAAACTTGCTAGAGTCTTATGATCCAACACTTCGTCTGGATGCTACTTTTGTAAATGATACCCCAAGTAACTACAGTAGCTATTCTTTTAAATTGCTCTGCAAATCGAACACGTGCAATAAAGCGGCTACAGAAGCTTTATTCTCCGCAATTGTATCGAGTTTGCGTGTGACAAAGCTATAGTTACAGGCCATGCACGAAGGTGAGGGCGCGGCCCTTAAGGGATGCACGGCCGGTGCGGCCGATGCGGTGGATGTAATCCTCATAGGTCGACGGGAGGTCATAGTTGATGACGTGCGAAACGGCGGGGATATCGAGGCCGCGTGCGGCGACGTCGGTCGCCACGAGGACACTTACCTTCCCTGCTTTGAAGGCCTCCAGCGCGCGAATGCGTGCATTGTGGGTCTTATTACCGTGAATGCTCTCCGCGTGGATATGGAGGCGAGAAAGGGCTTTTGCAATCTTCTCGACTCCAAACTTCGTGCGGCCGAAGACAAGTACCCTGCTAAATTCAGAATCTTTAAGCATTTCGGCGAGCACGTCGAACTTATCCTTTCCGCGCGGGATGCGCACGACATCTTGGTCGACGCTCGACGGCGTGTCGTGACGCTTCACCGATATGATGACTGGACTCGAGAGAAAGTCTCCTATGAGGCGCTCGATATCCTTCGACATCGTCGCCGAGAAGAAGAGCGTGTGACGTTCCTTGCTCATCTTCCCGAGGATGGCGCGCATATCATCAATGAATCCCATGTCGAGCATGCGATCTGCCTCGTCGAGCACGACGGTGCCGAAGTCAGAGAGATCGAGCGAGCGGCGCTCCATCAGGTCCTTCAAGCGTCCGGGGGTGCCGATGACGAACGCGGGGTTGTGCCGGAGCACAGCGATCTGCGGACCGATATTCGCCCCTCCGACTGCGACCATACCGCGGAAGCCGAGACCTTTGGCGAAGCCTGCGAGTTCCTTCTCTATCTGGACAGCGAGTTCACGCGTCGGCGCCATGATAAGAACACGTTCGCCCTTCTGTTTCATCACTTTATCAATAAGTGGGATGAGGAATGCTGCTGTCTTCCCTGTTCCCGTTTCTGCGAGACCAACGACGTCCTGACCCAAGAGTGCGTGCGGAATCGCTTTGTCCTGAATGGGAGTGGGAGACTCGTATCCTTTTGCGATAATGTTGTTCTTGAGATGCGCATTAATATCGAAATCCGCGAATTTGTGCTCGGGGACGAAGACTGGCTCCTCCGTCGTGACGACGGATTTATTCATGAACTTAGAGATCTCGGCTTCAGTCTCGCCGAAGGATCCGAAGCCCCGCTTCCCGCCGTACGAACCGCCGCGACGCGCTGGCGCGCGCCCACTACTCCCGTAGCTTCTAGTACCTGAATAAGATCGCACATGACCAAAACCACCGCCGCGTTGCGGCGGGCGGCTACCGCTCCGCTCACGCTGAAAATGCCCATCGCGTGTGTCGCGCGTTTGTCCTGAACTATTTGCTGTCGATTGATGATTCCAACGCCCTACTTGCATAATGAATATAGATAAATAAATAAAGATACGGCATAAGCCTCTGAAGTCTGCTCAAGTATGGGAAGCTCAAGAAATGGAGTCGATCTTCACTTTGAGAACCGGCTGGCGGTGGCCGCGGCGCTTGTAGTAGCGGCTCTTCGGCTTGTACTTCACCACTTCAATTTTCTGTGCCTTCCCGGCGAGAACAACGGTGCCCTTGACCTCTGCGCCCTTAATGACGGGCGCACCGATGGTCGTGTCCGAGCCGTTGTCGACGAGGAGCACCTCGCCGAAGACAATCGTGTCACCTTTTCTCAAATCCCCCGGGAGCTTCTCAATAGAAATTGTGTCGCCCTTTGAGACGACATACTGCTTCCCGCCGGTCTTGATAACGGCCACTTCCATGTAGGATTAATCTAGCACTCTTCTCTATAAAACACAAGGCCGTCCCGGGAAATTAATCCGGAACGGCCCAAACGTCCACTTCATTTCGTTGCCATCGCCTGCTCGTGCAGCTTGTCTGCCACCAGTCTGTCGAGACTGTTCAATTGATTCACAGCCAGCGCGACAAATATAACTACAACCGCGCCAATGAACAAATTCAGTTTTGTCGATCTGTCTGCCAGGGTCGCGATTGTATACAGCGCGCCCCCAACCGCCACACAAGCCATGACTGCGCATAGTATTGCACTTCCAACGATTTGTTCCATTCAACCCTCCTCTCTCCGAGTACCTCTATACCATAGCCTACTATATCAGTCAAGCTCGGTAATGGTTCAATAGCTTGGCACCACTAACCCTCTTGCCATGTATACAACCAACCCATCCATGCCCCGTATCCGCCGCGATGCCGCACGACTGTTTAAGAAAGGGTGGAGTGCTCGGAAAATCAGCCGGCATCTCGGTTTCCACCACACCGCCGTGATGAAGTGGGTACGGAAGGCAAAGATCTGGGGCGATCGGCCATTGCTGACACAATCATCAAAACCGAAACGTCATCCCAAACAACTCTCGGACGAATTGGTCTGGAAAATATTTCATACAAGACTCAAGTCAAAACGAAGTTCTGAGGTCATCCACCAGATTCTCAAAGAAGAAGGAGTGGTGGTCTCACTCTCGTCAGTCAAACGTATTCTCGATCGCCTCGGCCTTTTGAAGAAGCGGAGCCCATACAAGCGATACCATCCCCATGTCGATAGACCGTTGCCGGAGCGCCCAGGGAGCCTGGTGCAGCTTGATACGATCCATACCATGACCGGACCCAAGAGCCGCATATACACTTTCACACTGATCGATATTTGTTCACGCTGGACGTATGCAAAGTCATACGCCCGCATGAACGCAGCGACTGCCGTTCGCTTCGCCGAAGAAGCTCAGCGAGAGGCGCCCTTCCATTTCGCAATGCTTCAATCTGATCATGGCCCCGAGTTCGGAAAATGGTTCGTCGAACGTATCAAAAAGAATCATCGCTATTCTCGTATCGGCAAACCGAACGACAATGCCCATATCGAGCGATTCAACCGCACACTTCAAGAAGAATGTTTGGACAAAGTGGAACGCACACCCGATGCATTCAACAAAGCACTCGAAACGTACCTGCGCTGGTATAACACCGAGCGCCACCACTTCGGACTTAATCTCAAGACACCTGCACAAATACTTAAGTAGGTGGTGCCAAGCTATTGATTAGATTACGGCTCGGCGTGCGCAGGCTTCTCGAGTAGTTCGGGTTCGATACCGATTTTGTTTTCTGCTATGCGGAACACGTCTTTATCAATCTTCGCGAGCTCTTTGTAGCCGTGATTGTAATGACTAATTGAGGTCCCGAGCGCAACGCCAAGCTTCCGGTAGTATTCCTGCCACGCGCCGATGTGTTTCCCTAGCTCCCCCACCCTTTGCTGGATCTCGACGGCTTTCTCTTCAATCTTGAGCGCCTTCAAACCCTGCATGACCGTCTGCAGATACGCGAGAAAGGAAGTTGGCGACACGATGATGACCTTGTACTTCCCTGCTGCTCTCTGGATAAGATTCTCTCCTTCGGTTGACGGATCACCTGCACCAACCTGATTTGTAAGCAGGTCATAATAAATGCCCTCCGACGGAATAAACATGAATGCGAAGTCCATCGTGCCCTCCTCGGGGCGGATATACTTCGCCGTTTCCTGAATACGTTTCTTTAGATCCTCGACGAACATCTTCTCGAAACCGGGACGTTCCGCATCGCTCGCATGCACCAGGCGATTGTAGTTCTCGAGTGAGAATTTCGAATCGATCGGGACGACTTTGTCACTCACGAATACGGCGGCGTCGACTATCTCGCCATTTTTAAATGGATACTGCATCTGGTACATACCCGGCGGCAGAACGTTCTTTAAGACCGTTTCCAGGTAGTACTCGCCGAGAATGCCGCGCTGTTTCGGATTCTTCAAAATGTCTTGCAAACTCTTAAGTTGCTCGGCGAAGCTTTGCGTCTGGCGGCCGATCTCCTTCACCGACGTCACTTCTTGCGTGATCTCTTTAATCAGCCGGGACGATTCAGAGAATTGGCGATGGGCGTTCTCCTGCATCGCTTTCGACGATTCAGATACACGCGCGTCGAGTGTGCGCGATAGCTCCTGAATTTGTTGTTGGAGAAGGATCATTCCCTGCCCTTCCTGGGGCGTCTCGCGTCGCCGCAATATGAAATAGAGCAAGGCTGCCTGAGCGAGAATTACTACAACCACCGTGAGGATGATAGCCGTTGTGCTCATAGACATATAGTATACTTTACCGCATGACAATCCACGAAACGTTGAAGCAATCAATCCCGGATGCACTCCGCGAGAAGGACGATGTCCGTCTGCGCACTCTTCGCTCGCTCGTCGCGGCGATGGTGAATGAGCTTGTCGCGAAGAGGCGGAAGCCGACCGAGTTCCTGACCGACGAGGAAGCGATTTCGGTGCTGAAGCGCGCGGCGAATCAACGCAAGGACTCCATTACGCAATTCGAGAATGCGTCTCGGGAGGACTTAGCCGGACCGGAAAAAGCCGAGCTCGTCATCATCAACACGTATCTCCCGGCGATGATGACCCGCGAAGAGATTCAGACCCATGTGGCAGCAAAGATGAACGAGTTAGGCGAAGCAATAAAAATTGACGCGAACAAATTAGTGGGCATCGTGATGAAGGAGCTCAAGGGTCGGGCAGACGGGAATGATGTGAAGGTCGTTGTGGATAACCTCACTACTTGCTTTCATAAGTGATTTGGTGTCTAATATAGGTCAGAAAAGGGGAGGTGCAGGATGACAGCTGACGATAAGAAGCTGTTGGACAAGGTTATGGAAGTGGCGGGTGCAAACGAGAACCGGATTCATGATGGGATCGTCGTGACGCTTCGTGGAACTCATGACCGTGCGCGCCGGTCGTATCTCTGGCGCAAATTAGAAAAGGCTGCGATCGCCAAGATACGCCGGCGGGCGCGTACGCGGGCAGCTGCCTAAATGGCGGCGATGGGCGGGGACGACCACACGTTCCCGCCCTTCGATTTTCTGCTTCCCTACCCTCTCTTTTTTTGTTATAAAACAAACAAGGCCCTATCGTCTAACGGTTAGGACGGAAGCTTCTCAAGCTTTAAATCCGGGTTCGATTCCCGGTAGGGTCACCTACAAGAGCGTTTTAATGGAGAACGCGACCGGAGGATCGATGCCGAATTGAAGCGTTACCGCTGTCGTGCCCAATTTTTTCGGCATGAGGGTGAACGTTAATATCCTATAGCCCAAATCAGAAAAGCGATAGGTGATTTCACTCGTGCCGATGTTGGTCGAAACTGGCTCTGGTTCAATTCGCGTCACTGCGAAATCATCCAGCAATTTCTTCTCGACACGGATTGAGAACTCGCCCTTATTTCTTAGTGCATTCATTATGGAAATGGAAAGGATAGTTGGCTTGTATAGATAGGCGGTTGGAGCATATTCCACGTGCATATTGATTGCATTTGCCTGCGACTTCTCGGACGTGTTCGATATCACACCGGCATTGAATACGCCCGGAATGATCAGTAACAGACCAAGCGCCGGCCACGCTTGGCGCAATACGGGTCTACCATGAACGCGCACCAACTCCTGCGCGTGATAGATTTCTTGTCTGATTCTGATGGCCAGTACTGACATAGGTGTGCATGTATCAAAATATATTTCGCACCATACTGATTGCCGGTAATCACGATGAAGGAAGTATTACAATGGCGCTCTGTAGAGACGATGAAGACACCCTTACGAGGGCGTCTTCATCACTTCATAATGTTGACGCTAGGCCTTCTTTTTCCACTCCCTCTCTTGGCGAACTAGTTTTGCGGCGTCTGCGGCGTCTGCGAGAAGAGCTTCGACAATTCGCTCGGTGCGGATAGATTGGGAACCTTTCACGAGGATGACATCACCCGGACGGACTAATTCGACTACCGATTTGGCGGCCGCGCGAGAGTTGTCGAATAGTATGACATCTACGTTTTTTCCTGCGGCGGCGAATGCTCGAGCGCGAATACCGACTGCAACGACGACATCCGCCGAGGATGCGGCGAGTGCACCGATGCGCCCATGCTCCTCGACCGAGTAGCGTCCGAGCTCGAGCATGTCGCCGAGGACGGCGATACGGCGTTTGGCATGAGGAAATGTTTTCAAGGTAGCGAGCGCCTCCTCGAGCGCGGCAGGTGATGAATTATAGGAGTCGTCAATGATGACTGAATCGTTCTTGCCCGCGAAGAGCCGTCCGCGTCCTGGCGGTGGTTCATATTTCTCAAGCGCGCCAAGTGCTTCAGGCAGGGCGATCTTAAAAGCGATCGCGGCCGCTAGAGCGGCCGCGAGTGGGAGTATCTGTATCTTCCCAACTGAACCCTTCACGATGAGTATTCCCTTATCCCCCTCAACCAACACCTCTGCTGCCATGCCATCGATCTTGCCGTCTGTTTCGTGGAAATCAATGTTTCTTACGTGGACGGTGGCATCCTCATTTATGCCATAGGAGATGACTCGCGCTGACGTGTGTTTCGCCATTTCGATCGCATGCGGCTTATCAGAGGAAATAATAAGAGGCGCGGCCGGACGAAGCGCGTACGCGGGTGAGAATTCCTCTTCTCGCACCGCTTCGGGCGATAGATATGCCTCGACGTGCACCGGAATATCGGGGAGACGCGTGACGACGACGACGTCCGGTGTAGCGACGCGCAGTATGCGCGCGAGGTCGCCAGGGCGGTCGGCGCCTATCTCGAGTACAAGCATGTTTGGGTAATGATTCGGCAGAATAAGGAGCGCGAGGGCGCTCTTCGCAATCCCGATCCATGCGAGAGGATTGTGCCAAGGATTTTTAACCCCCAGTATGGTGAAAGGAACGCCAAATTCGCTGTTAAAGCTCTTTGCGCTCTTACGTACGAAGAATCGGGCGGAGAGCGCTACCGCGACGGCATCTTTAGTGGATGTCTTTCCCACCGAACCGGTGACCATGACGATCTGCGGCTGGTACTTATGTATCACCACTCGAGCAACGAGCCCGAGAACGAATGCAACTATCGATTTACAGAGACTTTTCATACTTATGTCGAAGTGGTGAATCCACGATCAGGCGGTACCGCGTAGTAGTCGATAAGGAAGTGTACCAAATCGAGGAATGTCGTGTCTAACGTTTCTGATGCGTATTTCACGCCTTTTGGATCGTTTGTGTACAGCAAGATAATGAAGCGTGGCGCATAAGAGGGGAAGAATCCGACGAAAGAGTGGAAGAAACGGTCCTGATAATAACCCCCGCTTGCCGTCGTGAGTTGAGCGGTGCCTGTCTTTGCTGCTACCGACATGGTGGGAATCTTTGCCTTTCCACCATACAACACGTCGTCAGTAAGCGCATCCATCATCGAGGTCGTCTCGCGTACCGCACCGCTGCCGAATACGGGAATCTCTTGACTCCAGTCCAGTGGTCGTACAATGCCAGAATTAAGCCGTACTGCACTTACAAGATGCGGCTCAACCATTGTGCCGCCGTTGGCTAGTGCGCCGAGCGCACGAATCATCTGGAGCGGTGTCATCGCGATACCCTGGCCGAATGCCGCGGTATCGTAATTGACCTGCTGTGATGTACTCAAATTGCCGAGCAGCGCGCGTGTCTCGTTCGGCAGGTCGACGCCCGTCTTCTGGCCGAAGAGTTTCGTGAAATAGGTGCGGAAATTATCCTGACCAAGCTGTGTGGCCACCCATGACGCGCCGACGTTGAGCGATTGCACAATTATCTGCTGCATGGGGATGACGCCGCGCGCTTTCAGATCCCAGTTGCAGAGCGTCTCCGCATTCACGGTGATGCAGCCGGTATCATTGTAGGTCGTACTCGGCGTAATGACTCCGGCATCAAGCCCTGAGGTCATCGTGAGCGGCTTCATGATAGAGCCAAATTCGTGAATGTGTTCCACGAGCGGATTACCAAGGAGCACAGGGTCGACATCGGTTAAATTGTTCGCATCGTAGGTCGGGTAGCTGGCCAGTGCGATAATCGCTCCTGTCCCGGGGTCCATGATAATCCCACCCGATTCCTGGCTCGAATATTTCCGCGTTATCTTGGCGATATCATCAGCCAGCCGCGTTTGTACCTCCGGCTCGATGGTCGTGATGATGTCGCCCTCGCGAGTGTCTCTCGCATTCACGAGCAGATCTCCTATATTCGAGAAAAGTTCTGCAAAAAAGTTTTTGTAGAGAGAATCGCCCGAACGAGAGAGCGTCGCGTCATACACAGCCTCGAGACCCGTCTGACCTGTGAGCGTGTCGCCAGATCCGTAGGAGACGATGCCTATCGACTGGGCCGCGAGCGATCCGCCGGGGTAGTAACGCCAGCGTTCACGGAGTACCTGAACACCGGGGAGCGCCTTTTGTGAGAATGCTTTGCCGTTTTCCTCAGATAAACGGTGCGCTACCTCGACATATACCTGATTCTTTTTCGACGACGCGGCAAGAAAAGCGTCGTGACTGATTGTCGTGGAAGCAACAGCCGAGATCGCAGCGTACGCAGCCTCGGGATCTCGAATGGTTTGCGGATTTATCGCAATAAGAAAACCAGTGACAAGCGTTGCTGCCGAGATGAGCGTGCCATCCTTCCGCGTAAAATAGATCGAGCCGCGATCAAAAAGGCCACTTCCACCAGAAGCGAACTGGCGATCCGCCTTCTGCGCGTAGTCCTTTCCATCAACGATTTGTACGAAATAGAGACGCACGATGATAATGATCGCACTCGCGAGTATACATACGAGAACGACACGGATGCGGGTACGAAACTGTGCGCGCATGGATCCGCGTTATCTGAGGGCCGTCCCGCTCTTTGCTGGCACAAATGTCTTGGCAACAGGCGTGACATAGCCCGCGACAGTGTAATCTGTCGCAGTGATGCGTGCGATCGTATTCAAATAGTGTGCCTCGAGAGCGGCAACGGCCGCCTCATCATTGCGAAGAGATTGTGAGAATTCGACGGTATGCGCTGCGTAGCTCATCACAACTGCGATGAGGCCGATATAGGTGACGACGAGCGCCGCAACCACCGTCGTACAAATCGACACGAGAGAATATCGCAGGTGGAAACGGGGAAGGTTATACAACATAAGAAAGGAGTGAGGTTACAGAGTGGGTAAATTCCGCGACTGACGCAGAAGCTGCTCTCTCAAACACACGGAGTTTTGCACTCCTGGCGCGACGATTCGCAAGGATTTCAGCCCGTGTCGGTGTGAGTGGCTTTTTGGGCGTGAGCGAGCCGAGACCGTTACGCGACGCGTCGCGGAGAATATTTTTTACTACGCGATCTTCAATACTGTGGAAGGTGATAACCGCTAATCGTCCGCAGGGTGTGAGTACGTTAAGTGCCGCCACGAGTCCTTCCTTCAGACTGCCGATCTCGTCATTGACTGCAATACGAAGCGCTTGGAACGTTTTCGTCGCCGGATGGATCTTCCGCGTGTGATATGAGCGCGGCGTTCCGGCGAGTACCGTAGCAACGAGGGATCCCGTCGTGAGGATGCGCCCTTTCGCGCGCTCTGCGACGATTGCCTTGGCGATACCGCGCGCATAGCGCTCTTCGCCATACGTGTAGATGAGATTTGCGAGATCTTCTTCAGAGTATGTGTTAACGATATCTGCGGCCGTTTCTCCCGTCTCGCCATAGGTCATCAGAAGTGGTTCATCATTTTGGAATGAGAAACCGCGCGGTGAAGCAATTTGGTACCCGCTCCACCCGAGGTCGAAGAGAACGGCATCTACGTGACCAATCTTAAGTCTCTCGAGAATTCGCTCAAGATTGCGGAAGTTGTCGTTCACGATGTGAGCGACCGGTCGCTCGGGACGGCGATCGCGGGCGAAGACCTCGCGCCCGCGCTCGACTGCGTCAGGGTCTGCGTCAATGCCAATCAATATGCCGCCCTCTCCGAGGGCGGCGAGCATCTCGGCAAAGTGCCCTGCCCCGCCGATCGTCGCGTCAACGACAACGTTGCTGGGTTGTACATTGAGGGCACCCCGCACTTCCTTCGGCATAACGCTTTCGTGTTTTGCTTCCATGTCAGTTCATTTCATCAACTTTCTCGGCAAAGACGTCTGCATCGCGTTCGATCGCGGCAGTGTAGTTCTTCCAGGCCTGCTCCTCCCAGATCTCGACTCGATCTGCGACCCCGGCGATTACCGCCTTCTCCTTAATCGCGGCAAATGACTTCAAATTCTCAGGGATAAGAACACGGCCGGTGCCATCAACATCGGCCTCGAAGGACCCCGCGAGGAAGAGGCGTGCGAGGCCTCGACGAGCCGCATTCCCGCTCGCGCCAGCAGCGTAGACGCGCGCCTCCTTCTCCCACGCCTTGCGCGAATAGACATACAGACAATGATCAAGACCGCGCGTGACAACGACGACGCGGCCGAGATCCTTCCGGAACTTTGACGGAAGTGAGATTCTGTTCTTAGAATCGAACGTGTGCAAATATTCGCCGAGGAACATAGTGGGCGGTTGCTGGATGAGAGGCGGCCATGACCCCGCTTCCCACTCCATTAACCATTAATGGATTATATCCCACTCCTCCCCACATTTTGCATGAAGTTATCCCCACTTCTACGCCGAGGCTTCGAAGTGCACGGCACCAGGTAAAAACAAGGTTAGACCTTGAGAATCTGGGCTAAGGTCGAACCTTGTTCTTAAGGAGATATACGCTATCGTGGACGCATTAGTGGGAAGATCTGCGCTTCGCGGACGGAAACGCCCTCGAGGAAGCTGAAAAGCCGCTCAGAAACGCCAAAGCCAAAGGCGGGTGGCATGCCGTATTCAAGTGCCTCTACGAACTCAGTGTCAGCCATTTGAGCCTCCTCATCACCAGCCTCGCGCAGCTGCTGTTGTCGCTTGAAACGTGCAGCTTGATCAACTGGGTCGTTGAGTTCACTGAATCCCTTACCTATTTCTGAACCCGCAATAATGACCTGGAAACGTTCAACCACTCGCGGATCTTTTGCGCTCTTCTTTGCAAGCGGTTCCATGTATGCGGGCACATTGATCAGGAATCCAGGGCCCGCGAGCGATTTCCTAATCTGCTTCCATGCGATGTCGACAAGTCGTTCAATCCCTGCTTCTTTTTCAAATTGAATATTCTTCTCTTTCAAAACAAGTGCCCAGTCTGCCTTAACGTCGAGCGGATTAACGCCGAACTCTTTTTCCATGAGATCACTATAATCATAGGTCTCCCATTCTTTATCAAGATCGATAGTCGACCCTTTTATGGTAAACGTGCGCTTGCCATAGACCTTGTCTGAAATGTCGCGGTACAGGTCGGTAATCATTTCCATCCCCGCCTCATAATCTTTGAACGCCTCATAAAATTCGACTTGAGTGTAATCCTGCAGATGTTCAGCGGACATGCCCTCATTGCGGAAAATGCGGCCGATCTCAAAGATTTTTGGTAATCCGGCGATCAGGAGGCGTTTCTGCCATAGTTCGCCGGCTGAAATACGCAGATACACGTCCATATCGAGTGCATTGTGATGCGTTACAAATGGACGCGCATCTGCCCCGCCCGTAATATTCTCGAGCGCCGGTGTCTCTACCTCAATAAAGTCTCGGTCAAGGAGAAATTGTCGAATAGTGTTCCAGAACAGTGAACGACGCTTGATGCGCTCCGCGAGTTCTCCCGTGAGCAAGATGTCGAGATAACGCTTGCGATAGCGTTCATCTTCGTCTTTGATGCCGAACCACTCGTCTGGCAGGGGCCGGAGCGACTTAGCGAGCATACGCCACGAGCTCACACTAAGGGATGGCATGCCGCGCTTTGTAGTAAAGGCTGTGCCGGAGAACTCTATAATATCGCCTGTGTCGACAGTCGCGACAAACAAGCCATATATATCGTCGCCAAGTTTATCCTTTTGCAAGAAGCACTGACCTTTTGTCCCGTCAAAAATATCAACGAAGAGTGCCCCACCGTGCTCGCGCAGAGACATCACGCGACCCGCGAGAACTACTTGTTCAAAATCCTGCTCCAGTACGGTGTGATTTTCGAGGAATTGCTGGACCGTATGCGTGCGACCATTTGTAGAAGGATATGCCTCAAACCCTGACTCCTTGAGCCGTTCAATCTTTGCGAGCCGCTCTGCCCGAACCGTATCGATCAAGGCCATACTCACTACTATACATCAGTTTATTAGTTCACCTTCTCTATCGTATACGTCTGTTTACCGTTCGGCGTCTCGAAGGTGAACACGTCGCCTCTCTTTTTCCCCATGAGTGCGGCGCCGAGCGGCGAGACATGGGAGAGCTTCTTGATGCGCATGTCGGCCTCCTCACTGCCAACAATCGTGTATTCGTGTACATCGGCGATGCCCTCCTTCTTAATCGCTACCTTCGATCCGAACCCGACTTCATTTTTCTTCTTTCCATCGGTGATGATGGTGGTATGCTTCACGAGATCCTCGAGCTTCTTGATGCGCTCTTCGGTCGCCGCCTGCAGGTCACGAGCTTCCTGGTATTCGGCATTCTCAGAGAGGTCGCCGAGCGCTCGCGCGTATTCGAGATTCTTCGCGATCTCGGTTCGCCGCACCGTCTTCAGGTGCTCGAGCTCCTTAACCATCTCGTCAAATTTTTCTTGCGAGACGACGGCAATCTGTGCATCAGTCATATTTTATGTTTATTGAAAACTACGTGCCCGCATTGTACGTGCCCCGTACCAACATGCAAGCTCACGTGCAAAATCTCTGAAAATTGTTATCTTGTGATGAGTAGCAGAAAGGTGGTGATGCTTTTGGACACGGACACGTAGAAAATTGTCCGGGACGAGGCCATTCACTAGGGTGACAAGATGAGGTGGAGGAAATCTCCGAGCGGAGCGTGTCCCGGCGATCCGCTTTTTTATTGTGCTCGCACTTCGAAGCCCCGAATCAGCGAGGGGCGTAGTAGTGGACCTACGGGGAGTCGAACCCCGACCTCGTCCATGCCATGGACGCGTTCTACCGCTGAACTATAGGCCCGTATGTCGCACTATAGCAAATGCTTACTAGTAAAAGCACAGCTTCCGTGGTGCCTGCCCTGCGAAGCCTCGGCGAAGCAGTGGACCTAGGGAGAATCGGACTCCCGCCTCGTCAATGCGAATGACGCGTAATACCACTTTACTATAGGCCCGTTGAGGACGATTCTATCATGAAGGAAAGCAAAATTCATGCTATATACTGTATTTGGAAGGAGGTAGAGCGTGATGACAGCACAGCGATTAATAGGAATAGTCGTAGTGCTCACATTGGTCTTTTTGCACGCCAAAGAAGCGAGAGCTCAGATGCCACCAGCGATGCGTTTTCTCAGTCACGAACGATACGATCAGATGATCACCGTCTCTGGTCGAAATGTTCGTCTGGCAGAGCAGGATGAGAGACCCAATTATCCTCGTCTCCTGTCCGGCTGGCGAATAAATTTTGACAGTATGTGGCTTGGGGCCGTCTTCGACCATCCCCTGCTCTACTTTCTAGAGACAGCTGCCGTCGAGTCGATGCGGAACTATTCAGAGTCGCGGGCCGGCATGGTCGATGGTAAGAAAGTCGCTGTTATTTCTGCTAGTGATGTGGGGAAGGATTACCTACGGCGCATTCTGCTAGAACCACTTAACGCGCGGTACATGCCGGAGAATATGAGTCTCATATTCGACGTGAAGACTGGCGGTGGAAACGTCGGAGTGGTACTTGGCCTCAAATATCGTTTCTAGACACTCCTTGCGGTCCACCGCTGCAAGGAGTGTTACTTTTATGTCGGGCCACCGGGAATCGGACCCGGTCTACATGCACCCCATGCATGCGTACTACCGGTATACTATGGCCCGTTACGGTCGATGTTCTCTGTCGGGCCGCCGGGAATTGAACCCGGTCTACACGCACCCGAAGCGTGCGTACTACCGGCATACTCCGGCCCGACACAGAACACCTCCCGAGTGCGCTCTGGAGGATTCGAACCTCCGACCTTACGCGTGTGAAGCGTACGCTCTAACCAACTGAGCTAAGAGCGCATTTCCAAACGATACCAGAAATCGCATTAGATTCCCAGATTCGTGAGCGCCCGCGTTACTTCGCTAATCGGCACGGCGAAGCCGATGTTCTGCGAGCCCTGCACCATCGCCACGTTGACGCCTATCGCCTCGCCCGCGAGGTTGACGAGCGGGCCGCCCGAATTGCCAGGGTTAATCGCCGCGTCGGTCTGGATAATGCCCTTAAGCGTCTCCGTTGAGCCTTGATTATTTGAAGCGGTAATAGTGCGGTTAAGGCCCGACACGACGCCGACCGAGACAGAGTTGTTGTATTCACCGAGCGCGTTGCCAACTGCGAAGACTGATTGTGCGAGACTGAGAGAAGAAGAGTCGCCGAGCGGAATAGTCGGATATCCACTCCCCGTAATCTTTAGTACTGCGAGATCTTCATTTGACGAACGCCACACGACCGTGCCCGACTTCTGCGCGCCAGTGGATAGCAAGACGGTGTACGTCGCGTTCGCGTCGGGCACGACGTGCTTATTGGTCACGATGTAACCGCTCGAGCGGACGAGGAATCCCGTACCGGCGCCGACCTGCTTCGTCGTCGTGCCCACCTGCTTATAGACCGGCACCCGCATGCCGAAATCCTGAAAAAACGGATCATTACCGAACGGATTCTCATAAGTGACCTGCAGCTTAGGCACCACCTTTGTCTCAACAATCGATACGACCGCAGGCGTCACGAGCGCCACAGCATCTTGCAGTGTCTGGCTCTGCGACTTCTGTGCTACCTGATCTCGACGCACGAGCTCAGAGATATTTGCGCTCGTGGCGCTGCTCGTCGCCGTCGATTTCGCGAGTTCAGATACCGAAGCTTGCAGTGTCGCGACCGAATGCGAGAGTCTGGCGATCTCCTGATGCTCATACCAAAACCCTGCACCAATCCCTGCGGCCACAATCGCAACGGGTACTGCGTATAGTGCGTAGTTCTTCATGTCAGATTATACCTATTATACAAAATCGTTTTACAAGAAAAAAGAAAACAGGGCTGCGGACGTCGTCCGCAGCCCCTTACGCCTGGCAAAAGATCTACGCGTGGAGCAGTTCTTTGAACGCGTGCCTCCACGAGTGCTTGGGTAGCTGGTAGGGACGCGTGTCGTACCCGACGAGCATCTCATCCCATGCAATACCAGCGAATTCCACACGCGCTGAGACCGGCACTCCGTTTCGCTGAATAAATTGACCAGTCCCTTTATAGGGCATGATCACAGCGCCGCGCATCTCCTCAAAGTGAATTTGCACATGACACGACGGACACTCAAACAGTGCTGCATCGTTCAAGCACATGTCTGGGTGGTGCCCACATTCAATGCATTGCCCGATCCAAACGCAACCGATTAGGTTCATATATGTCCTTTCCGTTTAGCAGATTTCTAACAACAATATACACTTTTACACACTGTTGTCAATGGTTGTGGACCCGAGCGGGCTCCAACCGCTTACCTCCTCATTGCAAATGAGGCGTTCTACTACCAAGCGAGCCGAGTAACAAGTGAGCGTCCTCATTTACTTGTTCGAGGCAAGCGCCGGGAGGAAGCCGTTCTGACGGCTTACATGGTGAGCTACGGTATACTGTTATCCAAAACTTTGGTGGACCCTACCGGGATTGAACCGGTCACCTCCTCATTGCAAATGAGGCGCTCTACCAAATGAGCTAAGGGCCCACCAAAGTTTTCGATCCAGTCTCTCCTACCCTATCATTTCTTCCCGATAATCTGAAGCCAGACGGTTTTCCCCGACGGACTCGGGTTTCGCAGACTCGTGATGATCTGAAGGCCTGCATTTGTCATATACTGCTCGATCTCAGCTATAGTGAAGTAACTAAAGAATCGTTCATAGTCATACCCATAGTCATGTTCTGTTACGATCTCTTCGTCGGGCTTGTCGTCGCGTTTTTCTTTGACTGCAATGTAGAGGAATCCGCCCGGCAGGAGTCGCTCAGCCATCTTCTTCACTACGCCACCGGCATCCTTTTTGGGGATGTGAAGCAATGAAGCTTGTGCAAACACCCCATCAAATGTCTCTGCGAGGGAATCGAGATCTGTCATGGAGAGCTCACGGAACTCTCCTTCTGGAACCGTACGTTTTGCTATTTCAAGCAACTTATCAGAAATATCAATGCCGGTGACTTTACATTCATGATCAATTAGATATTTCGACTTCACACCACTCCCGCAACCAACATCGAGAATGCTCGATTGCGGTGGAAGTAATGCGATAAACGCATTTGTACCCTCCTTCCACCAATCATCACTAGAATGATCAGTATGCCAATTCTCAGCAATGCGGTTGTACGTCTCTCTTAAATCCATATTTTATTTCGCAAGCGCCAAATTGACCAGATGCGACAGGAATTCGGGTAGCTGCACACCGACAGCGGCGAGGGACTTCGGATAAAGTGATTCGGCGTTGAGTCCCGGCAGAGTATTTGTCTCGAGATAATACACCCCCCTTGGAGAGACGATGAAATCAGACCGTGAGTAGTGGCGCAGTCCCAGAGCCCGATGCATCACCTTTGCGGCGCGTTTTAATTCTTCAGTTTCAACACGAGAGAAGTTGCCGGGGCAAATCTCTTTTGTCTCGCCGTTGTATTTGACCTGCGCGGCGAAGTATCCAGCCTCGGGAGGGGGAATTATTTCTACCGGTGGGAGTGAGTAGAACTTCTCGCCGCGCAGATTCTCGACGACACCTGCCGTCGCTTCCCTACCTCGGATAAACTCTTCGACCAGAACGCTTGGCGCACCTTGTTTGAAGAGATTCTTGACTGCCTCTACCACCTTTGCATATCCTGCCGCGAGTGAAATACCAATCGATGACCCCCACCCAACAGGCTTCACAATCACGGGTTGGTTAAAAGTGCGAATGATTTCTCTCGCAACAGTTTCGGCCTCAGCCTCATGCTCGATGTAGTGGAAGTCTGGCGTGAGGAGCCCGGCTTCGCGCGCACGAGCCTTCGCTAGTATCTTGTGCATAGCGAGATATGAGCCAAGAGAACCCGCACCGGCGAAAGGCACTCCGAACCGTTCTAAGAGTTTTTGCACTTCCCCGTCCTCTCCGTATTCGCCGTGCAGGCCTATGAGGACGGCATCAAGCTGGCGCAATACTCGATCAGGAGAGGTCGGACGCCCGCGGTCATGCCAAGCCCCGCTCTTATCTATGTATATATCGTGCGTCTCGAAGCGATCCTTAGGGAGGTGCTTCAACATTGCCGCGCCCGTCTCGAGCGATACCTCATGCTCGCGCGATGCCCCGCCACGCAATACGCCGACAATGGTCTGCATAGTAAGATTATACCAACTATTTTGAACGCATGTTGCGTGAACGAGCACGACGATGTCGAGCGAGTGAGAATCGGTGGGCTTCACTGTTGGCGAGAACGGCGTCCGCTTCAGAAATGTGCGCGCGGATGGCACCAATGACTTCACGAGGTCGATGCCGCTCATCTTTCACGACGGCAGCAACTGGGATCTGCAACCTTGCCTCGGCGAGCACCATTTCAGCCGCTTTCTTGTGTGTTCGTCCACCATCGACGACAATAGCGGCTGGGAAAGGCCATTCTGGGTGCCCAAGCCGCCGCGCAAGGATCTCTTTCAGTGAAGCGATATCATCATTTCCCGACGCTCTGGTTGGGACCCCGACCCTTCGGCGTCGGGGCTTCATAACACCACGTATGCGAAACGTCCGATATTCCCTTTTGACCGGCGCACTATCTTCGACCACGACCATGACGCCAATTGCGTTAGTACCGGAGAGATGCGCTGTGTCATAAGCCTCGATTCTCCCTTGGGAGAATCGCCCCGAACTTGTCGAGGGGCTGTTCAGATTTTCGTCCTTAATAAGCGACACATCCTGAATATGATCTAGAGCGAATAGTTCTCGACGGATTTCTGCAGCGACTTCAAATCGTTCCTCCTTTGCCGCCACGCGCATCTCTCCTTCAAGCATCGTTCGAAGTCTTTTGCCTCGTCCCGAGAGGAATAGTCGTATATTTCGAATCGATTTTCGATACTTTTTTTCATTGACGATTCTCGGATACTGTTTGATTTGAGTATTGAACTCTATTCGCGCGTGATGATGTTTACTCGCTCGAAGAGCATCAACAGGCCGCTCAGTATCGAAGAATGGGAAAATGCGTTGGACCAGTCGGAGCGCTTCGCGCAATTGAGCACCCGAAGGAAATGGTCCAAAAATATCTTGGAATTTCTGCCCGCCAGTGATGGTTTTCGCTTCAAAACCAATATCTTTTCCACGAATCGTAAGTACGCGCGGAATCGATTCTTGAGTTATCACGACGTACAGAAATGTCGAGTCGTCAAGCCCCGTGACATTTGACGCGGGCAGATATTTCTTGATGAGCGCGGCTTCGCGCACGAGCGCTTCGAGTACTGTTGGCGTCGTTTCGAAGGTAATTCTGTCAGCACGAGTCACCATATCGACGATGCGCGGCCCGCGCGTTTCTATCACGGCGTCGTCGAAGTACGACCGTACGCGATCGCGCAGACTGGTCGCTTTGCCTACGTAGAGTACTTTACGTCCTTGTTTAAATAGGTACACGCCGGGTACGTCAGGCAGATTAACTTTTCTTAGCTCAGTGAGTTGCATGGCGTTTGAGTGCCTTCGCTAGATAATCGCCCGTATACGAGCCGTTGGTCTTGGCGACTTCCTCGGGTGTGCCTTTCGCAACGATAGTACCACCCTTCTCGCCGCCCTCAGGACCGAAGTCGATAATGTGATCGGCGTTCTTGATCACATCAAAATTGTGCTCGATCACGACGACAGTGTTGCCGCGCTCCACCAGTGCTTGAAGAATCTCGACAAGTTTTCGAACGTCCTCGTAATGCAGACCGACCGTCGGCTCGTCGAGGAGATAGAGCGTTTTCATCGAGATCGGCCGATAGAACTCGCTCGCGATCTTCACCCGTTGCGCTTCTCCGCCCGAGAGCGTTGTCGCGCTCTGCCCGAGCGTGAGATACTCGAGTCCTGTCGCGTTAAGTGAGACGAGACGGTCGGCAATGGCCGGAATATCGCCGAAGAATTTCTCAGCTTCCTCGATGGTCATCTGCAACACGTCATAAATGTTCTTCCCGCGGTAGGTCACCTCGAGCGTCTCTTTCATAAAGCGCTTCCCTTCACAGATGTCGCAGGTGACGTAGACCGTCGGGAGGAAGTGCATCTCGACGGCGATGGAGCCGTTGCCCTGACAGGCCTCGCAGCGGCCGCCAGCGACGTTGAACGAGAACCGACCGGGCTTCCATCCTCGGGCACGCGCCTCGCTGGTAGCTGAGAAGAGGTCGCGTATGTGGGTGAACGCGCCTGTGTACGTCGCCGGATTGGATCGCGGCGTGCGGCCAATCGGCGATTGGTCGATGAGGACAACGCGGCTGATGTACTCGCTTCCTGTGAGAGATGCGACGTGCTGGAGCTTCGATTCGCTCCGCCGGCTGGCGGAATGCAAACGCGCCGCGATGTTTCTATGCAAGATGTTATAGAGGAACGTCGACTTCCCACTTCCGGAAACACCCGTGATACATACCAGCTTCCCGAGCGGCACATCAATATTTTGATTAACGAGGTTGTGAAGAGTCGCTCCGCGGACTTTTATCCAACCTTTCTCGCTTTCACGGCGCTTCTCAGGCAGAGGTATCTCCTTTTCCTGTCGCAGATACGCGAGCGTCGAGGAATTGTGCGTATTCTCCTTGGCAGTCAAAAGATCGTCGAGCCAACCGGTAGCGACGACTCTTCCGCCATGAATGCCCGCGCCAGGGCCGATGTCCACGAGATAATCAGCAGAATAGATTGTGTCCTCGTCATGTTCAACGACGAGAATTGTGTTTCCAAGTTCTTTCAACGTGAGCAACGTCTTAATCAGGCGATCATTGTCGCGCTGATGCAGGCCGATCGTCGGTTCGTCGAGCACGTAGAGCGCGCCCGTGAGACCGCTGCCGAGCTGCGAAGCGAGTCGGATGCGCTGGCTCTCGCCGCCCGAGAGCGTCGCAGCAGATCGATTGAGCGTCAGGTAGTCGAGGCCGACGTTTAGCAGGAAGCTCAAGCGATTATCAATTTCTTTAACGATCGGCGCAGCAATGTCTTTCTTCATATCCGATAGCTCGATTGAGTCAATAAACTCTTTCGCGTCTCTAATTGACAGATTCGTAAAGTCGACAATGTTTAGACCCAACAGGTTTTTCTTACTGCCTACTGCTTTCTGCTTACCGCTTTTCAGAAACACGCGCAGTGCTTCAGGTCGTAGTCGCTTCCCTTCGCAGACGGGACAGAGTTCCTCTGAGAAGAGCGATTCGGTACCGAGGCCGTGGCAGTTCGGACATGCACCATAAGGAGAATTGAAGGAGAAGAGCCGCGGCTCTACCTCGGGGAACGACGCGCCGTCCTCAGGGCAGATAAATTTGGACGAGAGCGTCTCGAGCGTTCCGTCGGCGTGCTTAATCTTCACCAGGCCGTCTGACTGTTTCAGTGCGAGTTCGAGTGCTTCAGAAAGCCGCTCGCGCGCGCCCTCTGTCGTCCGCAGGAATTCGGAGACGAAAATAGAATCGACGACGGCGTCGATACTGTGCAGTTTGTTCCTATCCAGCACGATCTTCTCGCGTAACGAGTGCACTTTTCCGTCGATGACGACCTTTTCATAGCCCTTACCAAGCAGGTCGTAGAGCAATTGATAGTATTCGCCCTTCCGGCCGACGACTACCGGTGCGTAAATGGTCACCGCAGACTTATCGACCACGACGCCCAATACTGCATTTGCTTCTGCACGGCTTCTGCTCGTTGCTTCCACTCTTCCAAACACCATTTTAATCATTTCTTCTTTCGACAAGCGCACAATAGGCACGTCATGGTGAATGCAGTACGGCTGGCCCGCACGCGCGTAGAGCACGCGCAAATAATCGTAGATTTCTGTTACGGTTGCGACGGTCGAGCGCGGATTATTGGAGCGGCTCTTCTGGTCTATTGAAATCGCTGGGGAAAGACCGTCGATCTGGTCGACGTCTGGCTTGGCCATCTGATTTAGGAATTGTCGCGCATATGCAGAGAGCGACTCGACGTATCGCCGCTGCCCTTCTGCAAAGATTGTGTCGAACGCGAGCGACGACTTCCCGCTCCCGGAAACTCCAGTGATAACGGTCAAGGCACCTCGCGGCATCTCGACTGAAATATTCTTCAGATTATGCGTGCGTGCGCCCTTGACGCGGAGCCAACCGGCCCCGACCGCTTGTCGCTTTTCGGTGTCGCTCCGATGTCGATGCTCGTGGTCGTCTTTTGCCGATTTTTTCATTAGAAATCCCTGCCCGTGGCGGGGCAGGTACGGTATGTACTATATCATAGAATGATGCTATTTTATCGGACGGAAGGAGGCGTGAGCATGGGTGTAGGTACGACGGACGGACGGCGCCTGGTTGTCGTTGGGCAACGCAAGGGCGGTAAAGGCTATTTGAGGGTCATCGCAGACCTCGCCTGGTTCAGTCGCCAGGCGTGGCTTCGGTCCCCTCCACCGAGTGCTGGCGAGCGGATTAGACAAATCCGCCAACTGAGAATGTGAGCAGGCAAACACTCGGGACAATAGGACCGTTTCGTCGCCATTGGGCGAGACGGTCCTTTTTTATGAAAATATCTTGCGTGTATGCGTTTTCTTTACTTTTGGCCCCGTCCCCTCCAGTTTATAGATCTCATCTCGAATGAGCGCCGCGGTCTCGAAGTCGAGCTGCTCGACCGCCTCTGCCATTTCATCGCGTTTACGTTTAATAAACTCTGCAGGATCATCCTTATACGCGAGCGTATCGAGCACGAGGAGTTCATCGAGGGTGCGCTGATGCTCCGTGCGCATCGACGCGGCAATGTCGTGAATTTCCTTTTTGATAGTCTTTGGCGTTATACCGTGTTTCTCATTATAGGCAATCTGAAGCGCGCGACGGCGATTCGTCTCCCCTATTGCCTTGGTGAGCGAATCGGTCATCTGGTCAGCATAGAGGATGACGCGTCCGAGCACGTTGCGCGCCGCGCGTCCAATAGTCTGAATCAAGCTGGTTTCGCTGCGTAGGAATCCTTCCTTGTCCGCATCGAGAATGCCTACGAGTTCTACTTCGGGCAAGTCGAGACCCTCGCGCAAGAGGTTCACACCGACGAGAATATCGAACACGCCCTTGCGAAAGTTCGTGAGGATATCAATGCGGTCAATCGTTTTCACGTCTGAATGCAGATATTCGGCTTTCATACCTCGCTTGCGCAGGAACTGTGCGAGGTCCTCGGCCATTTGCTTGGTCAGCGTCGTAGCGAGTGCACGTCCGCCACGTTTGATGACGATTTCTGCCTCGTTAATAAAATCAGCGATCTGCCCTCCATGCTTTACTGTTTCGTTGACGGGACGCACAGTGAGCTCTGGATCAATGAGACCGGTTGGGCGAATAATTTGCTGCACAACCTGTTCAGAATGCGCTCGCTCATATTGACCCGGCGTTGCGGTCGTATAAATAACCTGGCCTACGCGCTCCTCGAATTCTTCGAACATGAGTGGGCGATTGTCGCGCGCGGAGGGCAAACGGAATCCGTATTCAACAAGGTTGTCCTTGCGTGAGCGGTCACCCGCGAACATGCCGCCGATCTGCGGCACGGTGACATGCGACTCATCAATTACTGTTAAAAAATCCGCGCCGCCCTCTTTCGTATGAGGAAAGTATGAGAGCAACGTATAGGGCGGCTCGCCAGCCTTCCGGCCATCGAAGTGGCGAGAATAATTCTCAATGCCGCTCGTGTAGCCGAGCTCGCGAATACGTGCGATGTCGTGCATGGTGCGCCGTTTCAGCCGCTCGGCCTCGAGCGGCTTCTCCTCGCGCTTAAATTTCGCGAGCTGCTCCTCTAGCTCGAGCTTGATGTCTTCGATAGCGCGATTACGCTCGTCTTCGGTTGTGATGAAGTGCTTCGCGGGAAACACGAACACAGACGCCAAATCGCCATCATCGGGTTTGCGCATCGCGCGGGAAACAGGGTCGAGTTTCTCAATTCGCGAAATATGCTCGCCAGCGAACGTCACGTGATAGATGATGCTTTCGTTGACCGGCATGAACTCAAGCGAGTTACCCACGGCTCGCACTTGACCCGGGTTCAAGTCGGCTGTTGTTCGTTCGAAGTAGATACCCACAAGTTTGCGGATAAGTGCGGCGCGATTTTCTTTGGCGTCCTTCTCAATTTTCACATGCACTTTTTCATATTCCTCTGGTGAGCCGAGGCCATAAATGGCAGACACTGAAGCGACGATAATCACGTCGCGGCGCGTCAGGAGTGCCTGCGTCGCGGCGTGGCGGAGGCGATCAATCTCTGCGTTAATCATCGCCTCCTTCTCAATATACGTATCGGAGTGGGCAATGTAGGCCTCGGGCTGATAGTAGTCGTAGTAGGAGACAAAGTAGTGTACAGCATTCGTTGGGAAGAACTCTCGATATTCTTGTGCAAGCTGTGCAGCGAGTGTTTTGTTATGTGCGAGTACCAAGGTCGGCTTATCAAACTTTGCAATGACGTTTGCCATGGTAAAAGTCTTCCCGCTGCCAGTCACCCCAAACAGAGTTTGATGGCGCATGCCTTCATCAAGCCCTCGCTCGAGCGCTTCGATCGCCTTCGGCTGATCCCCTGCCGGCGGATATGGGGTATGCAATTTGAAATTAGCCATAATAATCTCGAACGAAGTTTGCACGATATTCGTCGAAACGTCCATCGATTATCGCCAGTCGTGCACCGGCGACGAGGGTGAGGATGAAGCC
>Ga0209542_10003029_pt1 | contig 36564 bp, 36 predicted proteins | sample RifCSPhighO2_01_FD_184028 | JGI IMG/M metagenome (GOLD analysis project Ga0209542, IMG submission 184028) | Soil microbial communities from Rifle, Colorado - Rifle CSP2_plank highO2_0.1 (SPAdes) (version 2) | ecosystem: Environmental > Terrestrial > Deep subsurface > Rock core/Sediment ...
TCGAAATTGAGCAATCTGTTGCCGAAGGTTGGGGCAGAAATCAAAAAGCTCTTAAGAAAGTTCTTTCAGAATGCCTGCTACCAGACTTTGCACTTCCAGCATCGCCGTCAATTGAAAAGTTCGCTCTGCTCGCCGACCTCGGCGTTATCACGGTGCCGGCGGACTACGTGCACGGCACCCGACTCACTTCGTTTCGGGCAAAGTATCAGGATGGCGAAACCAAGTCGTTCTATCGGTACAATGACGCTCTAACCGATGCAAATTTCCCGAACCCGGGCCGGATTCTTGAACCCGGTGACAGGCTCCGCGTCCGCGCGTTCAAGCAGGTCATCCGCGGTGCAACAACGTCGTTGGAGCGTATGGCATTTCTGGAAACGCAGAAGGCTATTTATTACACAGGCGCCCAAGGTGCTTCGCTTGTCTGGGAACAGAAGCGGGATAAGTTGCCGAAAGGCTACTGGTACTCGTCCTTTGACGAGGAGGAACGGCTCTGGAGAGATGCCCATGATCGCTACAGGGTGCCGTTCGTCAGCGCCGACTCGGACGGTGACTTCAGCTTCAACCTCGGCCACTTAGAGGTTGACTGGAACTGCATCAGCGCCTTCGTGAGCTTCTGCGAAGAGCCCTTAATAACAACTCGTGAAATTACCGCGGAAGAATTCGCTCAAATGATTGAGAAGTATGATGGAATTCATTTTGAATGTGAGTATCTCATGGAAGATGGTACACCATGCAAGTATAGTAAACAGCGTGGCGGAAATACTCGTTTCTTGAATAAAAAGCTGGTTTTGCAACTTCTTGCACCAGGAAATAGCACGGAACTTCTTCTGGAGTGTAATCACTGCGGGACTCCCCAAAGAGTAAATATACAGAAGAGATAGCCCTTTTGATAAGAATGTAATAGAGCAAAATGCCGACGTTGGTCGGCATTTTTTATATGTATTATCAAAGAGGTAACTATACTACCAAGTTCTTATTTTTTATAGTTTACCTTTCTCCCCACTTCTTCCCCACGATAGTACCGTTTTAAAATCTTGCCTTCACGCTCCCCTCTCGCTAGAATGACAGTGATGCCTACTGACCCTTTTGTAAGAATTCCTCCTCAAAATATTGAAAGCGAAAAAGCGCTTTTGGGCTCTATCATGCTTCGTCCTGAAGCCATGCATGATGTTTCTGATATTGTTTTGCCTGAATCTTTTTATGACCGTAGGCACAGGACTGTTTACGAAATAATGCTTGAACTTCACGCCAAGAAAGAGCCGATTGACCTTCTCTCTCTCACTTCTCGACTCAAAGAAAGAAAACTGCTTGATGATGTGGGTGGCAGAGTCTATCTCACTGAACTAGTACACGGAGTGCCTGCTTCAACTAATGTAAAATACTATGCCGAGATGGTGCAAAAGAAATCAATTTTGCGCAATCTTATTGCGGCATCTGATTTCATTGGTGAACTTGGCTACGACGAAGAAAGCGAGATTGAAGAACTCTTGGACGACGCGGAGAAACGCATTTTTAGTGTCACCGGCTCGTCAGTGGGAAGTAGTTTCATAAAACTTAAAGATAGTTTGGAGGAAGCGTGGGAGCGGTTAGACATGCTTCACAAATCAGGCGCAAAGATGCGAGGTGTGCCGACAGGATTTAAACAGCTAGACCGCCAACTTTCAGGACTCCAAAAATCTGACTTAGTGATTCTCGCCGCGCGGCCATCAATGGGTAAAACGTCACTGGCTTTGGATATTGCTCGACATGCGGCACTGGAGCACAATATTCCTGTCGGCATATTTTCCCTTGAAACGAGCGCCCAACAGCTTGTGGATAGAATGTTTGCCGCTGAATCACGGATTGATGCATGGAAGCTTCGGACCGGAGATGTAAAGACCGACGATGAGTTTCAAAGACTCCAAGATTCTATGGCGCGTCTTTCTAAGGCCCCTATTTTTATTGATGACATGGCGGGCAATGGCCTCTTGCAGATGCGCTCGGCGGCACGGAAACTTAAACGAGAACAGGGCCTAGGGCTTCTCGTGGTGGACTACCTCCAGCTCATCACCACCCCTCGGCGCTATGAATCAATGGTGCAACAAGTGACGGAAATCTCTCGCTCTTTAAAGAGCTTGGCTCGAGAACTGGATGTACCCGTTCTTGCCCTTTCGCAGTTGAGCCGAGCTGTGGAGCAACGTCAGGGTGAACCACGACTTTCAGACCTGAGAGACTCTGGCTCTATTGAGCAAGATGCCGACGTGGTGATGTTTATTCATCGAAAAGATAAACAACAAAAAAATGCTGAAAACGAAAAGACAAATGTAGCGGACATACTTATTGAAAAGCACAGAAACGGTCCGACGGGTAGACTCGAGCTTTATTTTGACGAGAAGAGAAGTACCTTCTTAAACTTAGAAAAAGATGATGTATATAACGCGGCTGCGAATGTTCCCACGTATGACCCCTTTAAAGAAGATAAGGGTAAAGATGAGGATTTTTAAAATAGCATGAGCTCAACTTCAATAGAAAAAGTAAGTGAATTTTTTTCTCGATTTCCAGGCATTGGGAGGCGTCAGGCCAGGCGGTTTGTCTATTTCTTACTCTCTGCAGACAGTGTATTTGTGGAAGAGTTACTGAAAGAAATTAGTGCTCTTCGGGCGGGCACAAGGCAATGCGCAGACTGCTTCCGGTTTTTTGAAGATAGCAATGCCCAAGAAGGAGGAGTCTGCTTGCTATGCGGGACTCAAACTGCGGACAAAAAAATGTTAATGATTGTCGAGAAAGATATTGATTTGGATAACATTGTGCGCAGCAGAACATACGATGGTCAATTTTTTGTACTTGGCGGGCTTTTGCCACTTTTGGAAAACAGTCGACGGAGCGAGATGCGCGTAAAAGAGCTTTTAAGTGGGATAGAAAAAAGAATTCAGGCCAATATGCTTGAAGAAGTGGTGATAGCATTAAGTGCTCACCCCGAAGGAGAGTACACTAAAGTGTATCTGGAAAAGATATTAACCCCTTTTTCGGAGAAGCATGGCATCAAAATAACCACCCTTGGCCGCGGCCTTTCCACGGGTACAGAGCTAGAGTACTCTGACGCAGACACTATTAGAAATGCGCTTGAGAGTAGGCGGTAGATAAAGTACTTAGTATTTTATATATAGTATCTGGTACGCAAAACAAAAAGATTTTTCTCTTCCTTCTTTCTTTTGCAGACAATCATATCTCTAATTCGCTCGAATAGTGGAATAGTTTAGGTAACAAAAAAATTACATGATTTATTTATGTAGCCGAAGTTATCTTTTCTCAAAACGGTCTTTGTCGCGCCCGTAGCATTTGTCCATTACGGACTTAAATCCCCTATCAATATCCAGATTGAGTGAGTTGGCAAGGCACGCAAGGGTGAATATAACATCTGCAATTTCTTCCTCAAGCTCTTTTTTATCTTCTGTTGCTTTCTTTTTCTTTGGGCCAAAACGGTGATTTATTTCGCGGGCAAGCTCCCCCGTCTCTTCGGTGAGGCGCGCCAAGATCTCAAGTGGCTTCCAGTAGCCCATTTTGTATTGGCTCACCCAGTCATCTACTTGTTTTTGGTAGTTTTTCATGGTTTAGAAAATAATTAAGAGTTCTGACTACTTGGACATTCCATATATTATACATAAAAATCCCCACCCGAGAGTCTGCTATCGCTGACTCAAATTTGGTGGGGTTTTTAGACAAGGAAGACCGGTTTCATTCTCATCTCCTGTTGTTATGCGTGACTTACTCGGGGACTTCTTCCAAGGCTTTGATGGCTAGCTCAAAAGCTGTTTTTCTGCCTTGAACCGTCTCGTCGTCCATGAAATTAAGTGCTAGGAGCAGTTTTGTTGCTCCTGGAAGCTTTAGCCAACGACCTTTTAGGTCATTGAATCGGCGAGCAAGGGGCCGGAGAGCATCGGGAAGTCCTTCTAGTTTTTCCTCGAACTTTGCCTGCTCCTTGTCTACGATCCCCGCTTTGACGAGCGCTTCTCGCAAGGAAGTCATCGTGCGAACTCCTTTAGAAAGAGTGCGGGATTGCACCTTTTTAATTATAGCACTAAATAAGTATAATGTCAATATATATAAAAAGGAATAAGCAACCATTCAATCCTATTGTGCCATTTCCACCGCCTTTTCAAGTTTGATAGAAAGCGTTCTTGAAACCCCGTCCGTGGCTGCGGTGACACCATAGAGCACTCCCGCTTTTGCCATGGTCGCACGGTTGTGGGTGATGATGATGCATTGAGTTTTTTCAGAGAGCTTTTCAACAAGGTCTCCGAATTTCTTTGAGTTGGATTCATCAAGTGCGGCATCTGTTTCATCTAGTATAAGGAATGGTGGCGGATGCACTTGAGTAATTGCAAAGATAAGAGAGATTGAAGTCAGCGCGCGTTCTCCACCAGAGAGTGTTTGGAGACTCTTTATCCGCTTGGTCGGCAGATTGACTGCGATATCAATGCCCTCTTCCACTTCTTCCAGCTCCTCACCCATTTCGTCTTCCGGTGGCACTTCATCATCCAACAACTCGTCCTCCTTTTTTCTTTTTGGTGGTGGGGTTATCACTTTGATGGAGGCGTTTCCTCCATCAAACATGAGGGAGAAGTATTCTTGGAAATGCGTATTGATTTCCTGTACTCCGATTTTAAACTCCGTATTAATTTTCTCGCCGAGTTCTTCTATCAGACCTTCCAGTGTTTCAGCACTTTTTTGTAAATCAGCTATTTCTCCACCCAAAAAACGATCGCGCTCTAGCACTTCCGTATATTCTTTGAGAACCTCCTCCCCTCCTCCGCCGGTTTCTTCAATTTTAATTTTCAGACGTTCAATGGTGCGCTTTCTTTTTTCTTGCTCTGGCCTTGGTTCATCTCCTGAAAAACCTTGTTTTTGGATTAGTGAGTCAATATCTCCTTTTACAAAGTGCTTTGCATCGGATAGCTCCACTGCGTAGCTTCCCTTTTCTGTATCTAACTGTTCCTCTCTCACATGCAAAAGTTCAATTCGCGAAAGACACTCGTTCTTTTTCGTCCGCAAATCATAGAGTTCTCGTTCCAGAAGGCGTTCGTTTTGATTTGATTCATCGATGGTTTTTCGCGCCTCTGTATATTTTTGCATAAGCACGTCTTCTTCTTTTGCGATTGCTTCCATGCGATTTCCAGCATCATCTTTTTTCTGAAAAACTTCTGCGCGTTCCTTTTCACTCATTCCGATTTGGAGATTTCGTAGTTTGTCTTTGGTGCTCCCATGAGTATTCCAAAAACCAAGCACTGTCTCTTCGATGGTCCCCAAAAGAGATGCTAATTTACCTTTGTCTGCCTCCGCACTTCTGGCGTCGTGTACCAGACTTTTTATGGTATCAACCAGTGTCTTAAGTGCTTCAAATCCAATAATGACACTTTGCTCAAGCGGAAGTGCATTTTTTGCCTCTTTTTCTTTTCGGCTCTCGTATTCAATGATTCCCTCAAGGCGGCCCATCACCCGCGAGAGCGCATCTTTTTCTTGTCGCAAAGAGTGGAGTGTCTTTTCAACCTGCTCCATATCCGCATTCTTTTGCTCCGTCTCTCGTTCGGCTCCCAGGTCTTTTTCTTTTATTTGAATTTGTTTTTCTACTTGTCCCAACAAGGTTGTGGGCTCGTGTTTTTGTCCAGAAAGTATTCGTTTTTGTTTTTCCAGATAGGCGTATTCGTGAGCCAAGTATTCAACATAGAGGGCGTGCAAATCTTCTCGCAAAGCTTCGGATTGTTCTATTTTTTTGACTTGTTTTTCAAGAAACGCGAGGTGGGGAGCAATCTCTCTACGGATGGCCTCAACGTGAGCAATATTTTCCTTCGTCTTTAAAAGTTTGCGTGTGCTCTCCGCTTTTTTGTATTGATAAATACGAAGACCGAGTGCATCTTCTATCATTGCTCGGCGTTCTTTGATGGATGCATTTAAGATTCTGTCTGCTTCTCCTTGAGAAATGATGTGGTGGCCTGAGGCACCGATATTCACACCGGCAAGAAGTTCTAAAATATCTTTGAGTCGAACCTGACTTCCATTGATAAGATACTGACTTGTGCCGTCTCTCCAGATAATTCGTTTTAGCTCAACTTCGTCATAGTCAATGTTGAGCACTCGATTTTTATTATCAAAAACCATAGCGACACTGCCACGATTAAGGCGTGCAACTGTTTTTGAGCCGTTAAAGATAAGGTCCTCCCCCTTTTTACTTCGGAGCGATTTCATTGACTGTTCACCGAGAACAAAACGCACCGATTCGGCAATGTTGGATTTGCCGGAGCCATTGGGTCCCACGATGGCGGTGATGGAGGAGCTAAATTGGAAGTGGCTTTCCCTCGCAAATGATTTGAACCCTGACAATGTGAGTTCTTTGAGCATGGTTATTTGTCCCAACCTTTTACTAAAGCGGCGGCACGAGCAGCGCTTTGCTCCGCTTCTTGTTTGGAGCGGCCTTCACCTTCGGCGACAGTATCTTTTCCCAAATAGACACCGACCGTAAATCGTTTGTCGTGGTCGGGTCCGGTTTCTCGGACCATGCGGTACGAAGGAGTGATGCCAAGGGCCTCTTGGGATTTTTCTTGGAAATGACTCTTTGCATCTTGCCACGACCCGTCTTTAAGGATGGCATCCAGACGGAAGAAAAGATTTTTTTCAATGAATTGTTTTGTGGGCGCATATCCTTGGTCCATATAAAAAGCACCCAGTACTGCTTCAAATGTGTTGGCCAGAATATATTGGCGCGCCTTGCCGGTGTCCCGCGCTTCTCCTTTGGAGAGAAGGAGAAAATCATTCATACCTGCTTCACTGGCCGCTTGTGAAAGCATTTGTGTGTTCACTAGGGCCGCACGATACGCAGTTAAATCGCCTTCTGTTTTTTGGGGAAAGCGGACAAACAAATATTCAGTTATTGCTAGCTCGAGTACTGCGTCGCCTAAAAACTCCAAACGTTCATTGTGTTCAAGTTTTTTGTGGGGGTTTTCGTTTAAATACGAGCGGTGAGTAAATGCTTGGCGAAGCAAATCTTTATCTTTAAATGTGATATCGGATTGTTTTTCAAATTCGCTAAAATCGATAGTTTTCATGCCTTTGGCACACTTGACATCTGACACCTGACATTTGACTGCTATGTTCTGCTACAAACTGAGTCAAATGTTACCTGTCAAAGGTTAAATGTTGAATTAAGTATATTTTTTTGCTAACAATGTTATTCCTTTTGTAACGATGGGGATAATGTCGTCGTACATTTCTCGTTCTGGAAGGGCTTCAAGCGGAAACCATTGCGCATTATCAAGTCCGCCCGAAGGCCCCAATGTGAGCTCCATGTGAGGACTTTCTGCCAGAAAATAAGTGACTCTTTTTCTGATTTTTCCACGTTCGGGGTCTGATGCGATATATTCATTATCACCGATCTTCTCTTTTATGGTTATAGGCACGCCAATTTCTTCTTGGAGTTCGCGAATGGTGGCTTTTTCTTCATCCTCATCCCCTTCCATTTTGCCCTTAGAGAGAGTCCAGTGTCCAAAGATGTCGTGTACGAAAGCGAGATATGTTTTTCCATCTTTGTGTGCGTATACTACCGCGCCTCCGAGGCGTTCAAGTATCATTTTTGAAGGGTCAAAATTCTTTTTTGTCTTCTTGCTTGCTTCATCCTTGCCTGGCTCTCCGAGCTCACGATAGACTGCGCCCAAAACACCATTTACAAATTTACTGCTGGTTCTTCCGCTGAATGTTTTAGCAAGCTCAATTGCTTCGTTAATGGCGACTTTTGAGGGTACTTCTTTTCTGTCAGAGAAAAGTAACTCATAGAGCCCAATACGTAAAATATTTCTGTCTATGATTGAAATTTTATCAATGGGCCATTCGGGCGCGGCTTTTTCAATGATAGTATCTATGGTCTTTCTCTTTTTGAGAATGTTGCCGATCAACTCCTTCATAAATGAAAAATCTCCCACGCCGGGAGCGAACTCCTCAACGTTTCTCTTGAGGACAGAGTCGATCTCTTTGTCATTACCACCACCAAAATCCCACTCAAAGAGGGTTTGCATTACTATACTTCTTGCAAGGTGCCGATTTGCCATAATTACATTAAAGAACTCTTTTGTGCCTTGATCTCAAACGTTGATGGCTCTAGCCGAAGCGTGAGAGTTATTTTTTAACCAGGTTGGTTTTCTTTTGCCTTTCTTTTCTTTTCTTTTTTCTCAACTTTTTTGAGAACATTGACTACCTCGTTCCCTCGGTAGAAGCCACACGAAGGACACGCTCGATGCCGTATATGTGGAGCCCCGCATTTGGGGCATTTAGAAGAACGCTCCTCCCCCAAAGCGTGGTGGGAACGACGATTTCGCGTGTGCGCATGGGTATGACGCATGTGTACTACCATGCCGATATTCTAGAGTATTTTTACTTATTTTGCAAGCCCCAACACCTTTCGTTTTGTTATTGCCGTGATACCAAAATCACATTTCGGAAAACATTGAGCCATGTAAACTTCTTTTGTCCTAGAGACTTTAGTTAGGCAATGAATCACGACAAAACGAAAGGTGCGGGGGCAAGTTTTTGTAGTAAAAAACCGGCATAGTGCCGGTTTTTGTGACTCCTTACCATCTCTCATCACGAATTTTGAGGACAAGGGCGATAATACCAAATAAACAAAAAGGCAAAAATCCTCCTAAGCCCCAAAACATATAATCTTTATTTTGAGGGTAGATACTAATGCCATCCGGCATAGTGACACGCAGGCTTTGTCCGTCATCTAAAAGTGTTTCTCGGAGCTTCATCAGGACATTTGTTTTCTCAAGCTGAGTCGCATCTTTCTTTGTTGAGTCTAATTCTTGAAGCGCGGAGGATAGATTGGTGTGCCAAAAGCCAATGTCTTCATCGGGGGTACGCCAAAGGATTGATGTATATCCCGTAGTCAAACGCCTCTTTTGGATACTGGTCAGGGCCGTTTGAAGGTTTTCAGCCGCAAGTTTAATCGTATTGGCATCAGCTGCTCTTTTTAAATAGCCACTGATTTCTTGTTCAAATTGTATTCCCTTTACAACTCTTGTTCCACCCCAGAAACTAAAAATACAGAAGAAAAAAATGCAAAGGCCCAGAGAAAAACCTTTCACGGTGTGTGCCTCTTTCGCAGAATAGTATCTGAAAAAACTATATAGAGTTGTTGCCATTTTGTCAAGAGACATTACTTTTATTTGGTGTGCAGGCAAGCTTTCCTGTACGGGCTATTGACAAGTTTATTTTTTTTGGTAATTTCAAGCATAGAAACGGTTAGATAGAGACGCAAAAACAATGGCTATTTTATTGATCTCTATTTTTCTTATACTTTTTGGAGGTATTGGTGGGTTTGGTTTATATGCTGGCATTGTTGATTTTTTTGTTGTCGGCGTTGTTGGTTTTCTTGCAACCGTCGTGCACGTCGTGATCAATGGCTATCGGTTTTGCGATAGTGTATCTTTTATGGCGATGATTGGTGCAATTCTCTATGCAGCATATGTTGCAACGCAACTTTATTTCTAAGGGTGTCTATTATGAGGAATGACCTCCAAAAGGCGATAAAGAAGGCGTGCATTGAAGCTGTCAAAAGCTTGGGGCCGGATTACAAAAAAATGAGCTGTCTTTTATTCCAGTGGAATAGCCAAGAGTCTTTGCCGACGAAATAATAAATATTTTTGTCTATAATTTAGAATTGTGAAAACCATCCGCGCGGATGGTTTTTTGTTTGGTTGAGCAAACAAAAGGCGCCACTATCGGGCGCCGAGATTTATTAGCGACGTAGAGCGAGAGAAATGAAAAATGGAGCGAAGCGAAGTTTTTCATTTCCGAGCCGAGGAGCTACTATGGGCCTATATTTTACTGCCGTGTTTTTTCTTTATAGAGTCTGAAATGCTCTGTAGACACGGTTGAAGGAGTCTCTGAAGCTGTTACCGCCCCTGACGAGGCGGAAGATGAGCTTCATAGGATGAACTCCTTCGCGGAGTTCATCACGGATTTCACCGAAGGTGAGCATCTTTGCCTCCTGCTTTGATTTGTGGATTCAATGTTTATTAATTATATCACTAAAGCAGTTAATTGTCAAACTTGTGCTTGGCGACTCCAGCGACCTTCTCGATCAGTAAGGAAGGTGCGTCGGTGTATCTTGCAGGGCCCATATTTGCGAATGGCTTCATAGTGGGCATACGTGCCATATCCCTTATGTGAATCAAAGCCGTATTGTTCAAATTCTTCGGCATAGCGAAGCATTTTTTTATCCCGAGAGACCTTGGCTATGACAGAGGCCATGGCAATTATCTTCCTCTTCTCATCCCCTTTTATGATGGTTTCTTGAAATGGGTATATCTTGGGGGCTCGCAGAGAGCCATCCAAAAGGATAGATGTCTTTTTCGGGTGTAATGCAAGTCGTTTTAATATCCTGCCGATTGCAATATCTATCGCCTGAACAATACTTGTCTGGTCAATAACTTCTGGTCCGACCAAAGAAACGGCAAAATCAATATGTCCCCGCTCGCGGGCCCCCACCATTTTTTGAAACCACCGCTCGCGCTTCTCTCGGCTTAGTTTTTTGGAGTCTTTTATCTTGCGAAAGATGGCATAGATTGCTTTTTGAGACTCGGGAGCACCCCGAAAGGCCACTGCGGCCACTGCGACTGGTCCCGCAAGTGGCCCGCGCCCCGCTTCGTCTATGCCAACCAACATTTCATAATACTTTGCTTCCTGCATAGAGGAGATACTATGGTATTATTGTAGCATGTCTCGCTTCGTACATCTCCACACGCATAGCCACTACTCTCTACTTGACGGACTTTCAAGAATTGACGACATGGTAAAGCGCGCAAAGGAACTCAATATGCCCGCGCTTGCTTTGACCGACCACGGCGCCCTCTACGGCGCCATTGAATTTTATAAAACCTGTAAAGAAGCAGGAATAAAACCAATCATTGGCGTTGAAGCATATGTTGCTTCCGGCTCTCGATTTGAAAAAAGACCCGGTATTGATAATCGGCGTTTTCACTTAACACTTCTTGCAAAAAATCTTGAGGGATACAAAAATCTTATAAAACTTGTTTCGTTGGCCAACGTAGAAGGATATTACTATAAGCCACGCATAGATAAAGAGCTTATGCGCCAGTACTCAAAAGGCATTATTTGCCTCTCCGGCTGTTTTGGTAGTGAGCTTTCTCGCGCTATACGTTCAAAAAATACTGAAAAAGCGGAGGAGATTATTCGCGAGCATCAAGATATCTATGGCAAAGAAAATTATTTTATTGAAATAATGACGCACCCCGAGATAGAAGGTCTCATGGAGGCGCGTGCTGAGCTCATTCGTCTCGCAAAGAAATTTAATATTCCCATTGTGGGAACCCAAGATTCCCACTACCTTCATAAAGACGATGCGCGTGCTCACGAAACATTGCTTGCCGTGCAACAAGCAACCGATGTGGATGACGCCAAAAGACTTTCGTTTGCCGGAGATGATTACTATTTTATCTCCACAGAAGAAGCAATAGAAAAATTTAAAGATATTCCTGAAGCGGTAGAGAATACCGAAAAAATTGCCGCCATGTGCGATATCAATCTTGAGCTCGGCAGATGGGTATTTCCTGATTTGGGTATAGACAAAAATCCCGACGATGCATTGCGGGACCTTGTGTATGAAGGAGTGGAGAAGAGAGGCCTTTCAGCGACTCCGGAAATGCGGACGCGCATTGACTATGAGCTTACGGTTATAAAAGATAAAGGTTTTTCCGGTTACTTCCTTGTAGTGTCTGACCTGCTTCGGTTTGCTCGAGAAAGCGGCATTGTAACCACGACGCGGGGTTCAGTGGGGGGCTCCATCGTCTCTTATTTGTCTTTTATTACGACCGTGAATCCACTTGAGTATAAATTGCCATTTGAGCGTTTCTTAAATCCTGAACGTCCCTCTGCTCCCGATATTGATATGGACATAGCGGACAATCGTCGTGATGAAATGATAGAGTACGCAAAGAAGAAATATGGCGCAGAAAGAGTTGCGCAAATCGGTACCTTTGGCACTATGATGGCGAAAGGCGCCGTGCGTGATGTGGCACGTGCCTTGGGATACCCCTACGCTGTTGGAGATAAAATCTCAAAGCTCATTCCCATGGGAAGTCAGGGTTTTCCCATGACCATTGCACGAGCATATGAGATGGTGCCCGAGCTAAAAGAAATGCACGAGAAAGATTCCGAGGCAAAAGAAGTCTTAGATTTGGCTCAAAAATTGGAAGGATGCGCGCGGCACATTTCTGTGCATGCGGCCGGTGTTGTCATTGCACCGGATAACTTAATGGAATATACGCCGCTTCAGTTTGATACAAAAAATGAAAATAATCTTATCACTCAATACGACATGTATGCGATTGAAGACGCAGGGCTTCTTAAATTTGATTTTCTTGGTATTAGAAATCTTTCAATTCTTGCGGACTCGGTGCGTTTGGTGAAAGAAATTCACAAAGTGCAGATAGATATTGAAAGTATTCCCCTGGATGATGGAAAAACTTTTCAGATGTTGGCTGCCGGAGAGACCATCGGACTCTTTCAGCTCAATGGCACAGGCATGACGCGCTTTCTTAAAGAGCTTCGGCCTACAACCATTCACGACATTAATGCCATGGTTGCACTCTATCGTCCGGGGCCTATGGAGGTTATTCCGGAGTATATTCGGCGTAAAAACGACCCTTCCCTCGTATCATATCTTGACCCACGGATGAAAAAGTATCTTGAGCAGTCTCACGGGCTCATTGTTTACCAAGATGACCTGCTTCTCTCTGCCATAGAGCTTGCGGGTTATTCATGGCTTGAGGCGGACAAATTTAGAAAAGCGGTTGGGAAAAAGATTCCCGAAGAAATGGCTGCCCAAAAAATAAAATTTGCCGAAGGTATTGTAAAAAATGGACAGACAAAAGCATTTGCTGAAAAATTGTGGAAGCTCTTTGAGCCATTTCAGGCATATGGCTTCAATAAAGCGCATGCCGCAAGTTACGGCAAGGTGGCGTACCAGACCGCTTATATGAAGGCCAATTATCCGACTGAGTATATGACCGCAATACTCACCGCCGAAGCTGGTGATGTGGAAAAAATTGCCGAGATTATCACCGAATGTAAGCGCATGGGTTTGCCTGTTTTGCCGCCGGATATTAATGAAAGTTTCAGTGACTTTACCGTCATTAAAGGAACGGAAGGAAAAGGTGACCAGATACGGTTTGGTTTATACACGATAAAAAATTTCGGAAGAGATATTGCTGATGCCATTATTGCGGAGAGAAATGCGCGCGGGAAATTCGTTTCTTTTTCTGATTTTCTTGAGCGCATTCAGCATAAAAATCTAAATAAAAAATCTCTTGAAGCACTTATTAAAACAGGAGCAATGGATCTTTTTGGCGAGCGTGGAGCCATGCTTACTTCTATGGACGAAGCGCTCCTTTACCACAAAAGTTATGCCAAGGAAGGTGGTATGCAAAATTCATTGTTTGGCCTCATGGCAAACCAAGCATCAATACCGCGATTTCGTCTGAAAGAAAGCAAAGAGGCATCGCAAGAAGAAAAATTGGGATGGGAAAAAGAATTACTTGGTCTTTATATCTCGGGGCATCCGCTAGAGAAGCACCGCGCAGAGCTGGACAAGCTTGGCGTGACGATTGGGAAAATAAAACGATTTGAAGAAGGCATTACCACTATCATTGGAGGGATTCTTCAAGAAGTGCGAGCCATTACAACAGCTAAAGGAGAGCGGATGGCATTTATGAAGATTGCTGATTTTACCGATAGTATTGAAATGGTTGTTTTCCCTCGCGTGTTTAGTCAATATGCTGCCATATTAGAGCCTGATAGGCGTTTGATATTAAAAGGTCGTATTTCACATCGCAATGGAGAGCCGAGTGTTATCGTGGAAAAAGTGAAAGAACTTCGGTAACAAAAAAATATCAAATGAAAACCACCCACACGGAGCAGTTTTCTTTTGCTCGTTGGGTGGCGTAGTTGGTCAGGTGTTGGCCACGTCCTCCCGCTCTTTCAGCTCGGAGAGGAAACGTCTCGCCGATGCCTCCCCGGCTTCTCCTGCCGTTCGAAGCCCTCCGGCCAAGAGTAGAAGGGTCAGAAGGAGGCCTGTGCAGCCAAACCAGTCTGGGGCGCCCACAAGAAAGTCCATGTCAAACTCCCATTGTTGTTGATTTTTAAATTATACACTCAAATAATATATTTGTCAAGGAAAAGAGGTTATTAGAAAACTAGCACTAGTTTTGTTATTATAAACACTATGGTTTCAGACGAAAAACAGCCAAATGAAAACGACCACAAAAAGCTTGGGAAAGAGCTTGGGCTTTTTTATGTAAGCGACTTGGTGGGCAAAGGTCTTCCCCTCTTTACCGCAAAAGGCGCGACCATTCGGCGCGAACTGGAACGTTTTATCGTTGATGAAGAGATTCGTCGTGGCTATGAACATGTTTCCACTCCCGATATCGCGAAGCTTGATTTGTATATTAAGTCTGGGCACTACCCGCACTATGAAGACTCCATGTATGCGCCAATTGAAATTGATGATGAAAAGTTTATGCTTCGTCCGATGACTTGTCCGCACCACTTTGCGCTGTACCTCTCTCGCCCGCACAGTTATCGTGAGTTGCCCATTCGTATGGCTGAGGTGGCGCGCCTCTATCGGTATGAACAGTCAGGAGAGCTCATGGGACTTCTGCGAGTGCGTAGCTTTTGTCTTGCCGACGCGCACATTATTTGTGCTTCTGAAGAACAAGCGGGACAAGAAATAGAGGGTGCGCTGGATCTCATAGAATATGTGGCAGGAGTATTGGGACTTGAATACGGAAAAAACTATCACTATCGCCTTTCGCTTGGAGACCGAAGTAATACCGAAAAATATTATAAAAATGATTCTGCGTGGGAAAAAGGTGAAGCACTCCTTCGAGCGCTTTTGAAGAAACGGAAAAGCAATTTTGTGGAAGGATTAAATGAAGCAGCATTTTATGGTCCCAAGATTGATGTTCAGATGAAGAATGTAAATGGCAAAGAAGACACTGCTTTCACGGTGCAGTATGACTTCTGCATGCCTGACCGCTTTGATTTGTCATACGTTGGAGAAGATGGTACCCCCAAGAAAGCTTTTGTTGTCCACCGTTCTTCAATAGGGGCATTGGAGCGGATTATGGCTTTTCTGATTGAGCATTACGGCGGAGCTTTTCCGCTGTGGCTTGCCCCCGTGCAGATTGCCATTTTGCCTATTGGCGAGAAACACCGGGCGTATGCGAAAGAAGTTTTTGATACACTCAAGCAAGTAGGCATTCGTGTTGAAGTAGATACTTCTGACGAAACGCTCGGCAAGAAGGTTAGAAATGCAAAGATGCAGAAAGTACCCTACGTTGCGGTCATCGGCGATAAAGAAATGGCTGAAAGCTCTGTAGCTCTTGAAAAAAGAGATGGTGGAGAAAAAATAGTTGTATCACTTGGTGATATGCTTAAACGGCTTGAAGAAGAAATTGCAGGAAGGAAATAATAGTATTACTGAGTAGAAAAACAGACAGCAATAAATTGTTGTCTGTTTTTTAATGCCCCGTGCAATGAATTGCTTCTGGAAGCACTTTATTTATTTCTTCTAGGTGATTAAAAATTGGCTCAGCAAGAGCTCCTATGGGGGTATTGAAGAGAGTTACTTTTTGAGAAATGATGCCCACTAAAGGCCCCTGTTCCGCAAAAAGTCCACCTCCGCTACTGCCACCTAAAGTATAGGTGTCAGCATAAATTTTAGAGGATCTTCCAGCTGCGTTTGCCGGTGTTATATCTTTGTCCTCTGACAAAATACTATTAAAGAATCCCTTTACGATGCCTTTTGTAGATGACCACAAGTCTCCGCCTGGATGTCCGACTGCGAAAACAGGTTCACCTTTCATTGCTTGCCCACATGAAGCAAGAGAGACTGCGGGAAGATAAATTGGTGCGCTCACAATCGCAAGGTCAATCTTAGGGTCAGAATGTCTCCACAGTACTTTTCCTACGGGATATCGTTTGTCGTGGGTATCCACAAACACCATATCCGTTGCGCCAAGTATGTGCTGAGCAGTTAGAATAAAACTTTCTTGTTTATTGCTATAGATGACGATTCCACCTCCACGATGAGGAAAGTTTCGCGACATTGGTTCTGGCCTCAAGACGATGACGATAGAATTCAACGAAAGACTTTCTGGTATTTCTTTCCGCGAGGATTGCAAAGATGCACATCCACCAAAAAGGGCTATAACAAAAAAAGCGGCTAGGATTTTCAACGGTCGATCTCGTCTTGGGAATCTTTTCTGAGTATAGACAATCCCGATACTAAATGTCTAGTCCGTTTCTGTGTATGCGCATGGTCACTTTTCCAGTCGGAAATCTCCTGGGGGGAGTGTGCCTTTTATTTTTTTCAGCTCATCAAAAAGCATGCCACGCTCTTCGTCTGTCAGCGTGTTTCTATAAAATTGTACCATTGCATGTATTGGACTTTTGTTGTGAGCACTATAAAGATGAAACTCTGTGCTCGCTTCGTCTTTATTGTTTGCTAGTTCGGTCAATGTATCGAGTAGGTTTTGAGCCGTTTCGGACAACTCTTCTGGATTTTGTGTGTGAAGACGCCAGTCAAATGGTTTAAATTGTTCGTCTCCCGTGTTGATTTTTTCTCCTTCGTACATAGAATCAAAAAAGATTAAATATCTAATTCGGCCTCCTTGGCGTGCGTTTGGATAAATGACTTACGCGCAGGAACATCGGTGCCCATGAGAACGTCAAATACTTTGTCTGCTTCGCGCCCGTCATTAATGGTTACTTGCTTGAGTGTTCTGGTTGCCTGGTCCATGGTTGTTTCTCGAAGCTCGTCAGGGTTCATCTCACCCAAACCTTTGTAGCGTTGAATGGAAACAGAAGGTGTTTTTTTTGCTTTTTTTGCGTCTGTTTCCTCGTCGGAAGATTCATCATCTTCATCCGTCGATTGAGCAGTCTCTTCAAGGTCGGATTCTTTTGCCCCCATCTTTTTTAACACGGCATTTTTTTCTTCGTCAGAATAAACATAAAAAATCTCCTTCCCCTTTTTTATTTTATAGAGTGGTGGCATGGCAATATAAATACGTCCCGCCTCAAGAAGTGGCTTAAAATAGCGATAAAAGAGGGTTAGTAACAGTGTGCGTATGTGGGCACCATCAACGTCAGCATCGGTTGCTATGATAACTTTGCCATAACGGAGTTTCTCTATATTAAAGGTGTCGCCGATGGCTGTTCCCATGGCAATCACTAGCGCTTTTATTTCATTTGACGCAAGCATTTTATCAAGCCGGGCACGCTCAACGTTTAAAATTTTCCCACGAAGCGGAAGAATAGCTTGTGTCCTCCGGTCGCGTGCAGTCTTCGCAGAACCGCCGGCACTGTCACCTTCCACAATAAAGACCTCTGCCTCTTCCATATTTTGTGTTTGGCAGTCTGCAAGCTTTCCGGGCAAGGTGAAGCCCTCCAACGCGCCTTTTCGCAAGACGCTGTCTTTTGCGGCTTTAGCCGCTTTCCGTGCCCGTAATGCTAGAATTACTTTTTGAATGATGGCTCGTGCCTCATCGGGATGCTCCTCTAAAAACATGGAAAAAGTCTCGCTAAACACTTTTTCCACTGCACCACGGGCTTCAACGCTACCCAATTTTGCCTTTGTCTGCCCTTCAAATTGGATTTCTGGAAGTTTAACAGAGATAACCGCCGTGATTCCTTCCCTGACATCGTCACCCGAAAGGGTGTCTTCGGCAGTTTTTACCAAGTTATTTTTCTTGGCGTAGTCATTGAGTGTCCTGGTAAGGGCTGTACGAAAACCGGTAAGGTGAGTACCTCCCTCTGAGTTATAGGTGTTGTTTGCAAACGCGAGCTCTCGGGAAGAGATATCATCTACATATTGCAATGCGACCTCAACAAATACGCCGTCAATTTCTTTTTCCGTATAAAAAATATTTTTATGAACGGTTTTGAGAGACTCGTTGTAATGGGAGACCATTGAAGGAATGCCGTCTTCAAAGTAGAACGTCATTTCTGGGAACTCAAGGTCTAACTCTTTAAAATAAAAAACACCTGTCGCGTCTATCGATTTCTTTGATTCCCGAGCATCAATTACTACAATGCGTGTACCCTTGATTAAGTATGCTTGTTGGCGAAGGTGGTCAATAATTTTACCCCAGCTAAATGGGGCAACCCACCCTTTTTCACCTTTAGGAAAAAATATTTCAGGGTCTGGCTCAAAAGTAATAATGGTCCCTTGGAGATTTGACTTGCCTATTTGTTTAACACTCGCCTTTCTTTTTCCGCAAACATATTCTTGCATGAAGACTCCCCCGTCGCGATGCACTTGGGCGCGAGTATATATGGAAAGAGCGTTTACCACCGAAACACCGACTCCGTGAAGTCCTCCGGAAACTTTGTATCCTCCACCACCGAATTTTCCTCCGGCGTGGAGGGTCGTCATGATAGTTTCAAGTGCCGATACTTTTGTTTGCTTGTGCATGTCTACCGGAATACCTCGCCCGTTGTCCGTGACACGTACTTTATTTTCGGGAAGAAGCACAATCTCAATATGGTCGCCATGCCCTGCCATCACTTCATCTCGAGAGTTGTCAAAGACCTCCCAAACAAGATGATGAAGACCATCTGGGCCGGTAGTACCAATATACATACCCGGTCGTTTCCTGACCGGCTCAAGACCCTCAAGAACGGTAATAGACTCCGCGCTGTAGTCAGAGGTTTTTGGAGCTATTTTTTTAACCTTTTTTATTGCCATAAAAGAAAAGAAGGGAGATTCCCTATTTTGTCTATGCTAACAAAAAAATCCATTGAAAACAAGGGATTTCCCCAAAAATGAGGAGTTTTGACGACTATATTTTTGGAGGACCCCGTACTAAATTTGCCCTTATTTCGGCTAGCGAGGAGCGATGTGAAAATCCGAATTTTCATATCGTCCGAGCGAAGACGAAACATAGGTTCAATACCTCGGCCTTCAGGCCGAGACAGTACGAGCGGAGCGAGCCCATAAATACCCCGTGCCTTTAGGCCGGGGAACCTTTATTTTTCAAGAAGAAGTCTCGACAATCTTTTTCGTCATTTTCATAGTAGTGGTGTGTCTTGGCGAATAGCCAAACCTGTTTATTCAGCACCGCATAGCGGTTTTAAAAGCAAGTTTAGTATGGGGTTATGCCACCACGACATACTTTTTGAAGGAAATGTTATCGAAGTGTCGCTCCAAATTGTTCCGCGGTTTGTTTGTAAATTTCTTCCTGAATTTTGTCTACTTCTTCGGAAAGTAATGTTCTGTCATTGCTTCGATAGATGATGCGATAGGTGTAACTGGCATTATCTGCGCCGAATTTTTCCGTGTTTTCATAGGTGTCAATAAGCTGAACCTCTTCTACCAAGTCTCTCCCAATATCTCGGATTAAGTCAAAGTAGTTGTTTGGCACAAAACTTTTTGCGACAACAAAAGATATGTCTCGCGTGATAGGAGGATATTTGCTTACTGGTGTATACGTATGACCCAAATGCAGTTGTTTTTTAATACGTGGATCCTCGGACCACAAAAGTCTAATATCCGGCAAACTCATGTTCATAATTGCTAAACGCTCAAGGCCAAACCCGAATGCCCAGCCATGATACCCGGTTAGCCCAAAATTTGAAAGCACGCTCTTTCGTGCCATTCCGGAACCTAGCATTTCTATCCACCGGTTATTTATTTCCGCTTCCATTTCAAAACTGGGGTCAGTGTATGGGAATGTGTGGTCATAAAAACGAAAATTCACATCGCCAAAGACGCTTCGAGCAATTTCCGAGAGAGTGTTTTTTAAATCCTCCGGAGTAATAGCAACCGCATCGTCCTGCCCAATGTACAACCCGCCGAATTGATGAAATACGTTCATGTGGGTTCGGTCAATTTCGTCTTTGCGGTATACCTTACCGTAACACACAACGCCGAGTGTTTCTTTGTTCTCAATCCTTTTTTTAACATCAGGATGATTAAGATAGTAATACCAAAACACGGTGTCGTGAGTTCGCAGTACGTGTTCAGCATCTACATAATACGTGTCTGACGTGCTTCGGGCGGGGTGCCCGGGCGGCATATTAAAAAGATCAAACAAAATATGCACCGGCACGATTTCGGGAATTTTAATAACATCAAAACCGGCAAGACTTTTAACCTGAAGTGCTCGGGTAACGATTTCTTTTAGCGGACTTTCCTCGGTTCGCGATAAGTCGGGCATGGCCAAGAACCGTAAAATCCTTTGCGCGTCAGGGTCGTTTCGTTTTGCGAGTTGGTCGCGTACTCGCAGGACGGCATCTGAATCCGGAATTTCAATATATCGTTGTGGCATATTTCGTCTTGGAAGTTATTTTGCCTTGTCGTTCTATTGGTGTTTTATAATCTTTCCATTTTAGCTCAAAAAAAGAAAACAAAAAAGCCCCGCTAGAGCCGGGCTTTCTTTTGTATTATTGCGCTTCCTGCAATCGTGAGACATAGGGAACGTATTTGTAGACTTTTCCTTCTTTAATTTTTAAGAAGAAACCTTCCGGTAATTTTTCTGGAAAAAAGTATGCTAAAGGTTCTGACGCTCCTTGTTTCTTAATGACAGCGACAAATCGTTCTCCATGTTGAACTGAGCCAAGGTGCTCATAGGGGATGCCGACGACAAGGTCTGGTTGGCTGAACACATTATCCTCAGAGATTGTCCCCATATTCCATCGGGCAGCAAGCTCTGCCCCTGCCAGCAATACAAGAAGGACAACTCCAAAGCACAAAAATCCAGGTACACTAACCCCGGCTTCTTGGCTTGTTAAAAAACCAGTCGCAAAGATTAAAAATACGGCGAAAGCCATAATGCCTAAACCGAGAATCAGCCCACCGTCCATAGTAAACATCCTTAGACTCTATCTTCTGGTAAAAAGGATAATACGGACACAATAAAAAGTCAAAAAACGCCGCAGAAAAAGAAACTGGAGCCGCCTCTCGGACTTGAACCGAGGACCTTCACTTTACAAAAGTGTTGCTCTACCAACTGAGCTAAGGCGGCAAGAAAAGTTTGCCGTATTTATATTGATTTATATTGACGAGAGGGTGTCACTTGCGTTGTTTCTTTGCCCGCGCATTTTTTCTTTGTGTTCCACGATAGTGCGTATAAATGGTGAATCAACTTCTCTTTTTATAGTAATGGTATTTCTGCCATTTACCATATCTATGGCTTTTTGAACAAATCGTGGTTTGGGCGTACGTTTTATCTGTAGATATAGAGAATAGGCAAATTCAACCACTTGTGCTCGTGTGTGGTCATAGAGAATGATTACATCTTCACGATTGAGTATATGGGTCGGTGTCTTTAAGTTAAAAATAGGAAGGAGTGGCGCAGTTGCTTCCGGAACAGCAATCTTCCCAGCTTTTAATTCACGCACCCTGAAAGCAAGCATAACAAAAAGAGCCAAAGATGAGAATGCAAAAATGAAGAGCAATATAACCATAGCACTTTTTAATCTTTAAGTAAGACAAGCCGTTTAAATCGTGAGATTTCTATTTTTTCTCCTGTTTTTTGTATGAATCGTTCTATGAGTTCCTTGACGGTAATTTCTTGTTCTCTGACAAACTGCTGGCTCAAGAGCACACGGTCTTTGAAGTAGGCAGAGATTTTTCCTTCAACAATTTTTTGTTTTATTTCTTCTGGTTTATCCAAATTTGCAACCTCTTTTTGGGCAGATATTTTTATCTCCGCAAGTGCCTCTTCGGGAATGTCTTCATTTTTTAAAAATTCAGGATTCATTGCCGCAATGTGCATCGCGAGATCTTGCGCGAGCCCCACAAACTCTTCGTTTTTGGCAACAAAATCAGTCTCACAAAGCAACTCAACTAGCACACCAAGCTTTTTGTCAGAATGGATATACGAGCCAATAGCACCGGCTGTGAGTGTCCTATCTGCTTTTTTTGAAGCCACTTCAGCCCCTCTTTTACGCAAAATAAGAATGGCTTTTTCCATATCGCCACTTGCTTCTTCAAGCGCCTTTTTGCATTGCATGACCGAAATACCTGTTTGGTCTCGCAATGATTTTACCTGCTCTGCTGTTATCATAATCTGACAATTGACACCTAACAGTTAACATTTGACCAAAGTTAAAGAGGTCAAGGGTTATTTATGTATCAATTTTTTGAGTTATTCTTTTTTGACTTCTACTATGGCAGAGGCCACGGCTTCTTTTGCCGGGAGCGGCTCTTTTTTGCCGTCTGTGTACGCTTTTACAATTTGGTCGGCAAAGAACGTAATGCTTGCGCGAGAAGAATCATTCGCTGGAATAGGGCAGGTAATCCCCGTCACGTCACAATCGGAGCCGAGAAGAGCGACGATGGGAACTTTCATTTTCATTGCTTCAACAACAGCCATTTTTTCTTTTTTGGGGTCAATAACAAAAAGCACGTCGGGGAGTTTTTCCATCATCATAATTCCACCAAAGTTTTTCAAAAGATCATCAATTTTACGATCAAGCATCAGGCGCTCTTTTTTGGTGTAGACAGAGAGTTCTCCTTTTTCACGTTTGCTTTGTAGGTCATGCAAAAGTGCGATTCTTTTTTTGATTTGGACAAAATTAGTGAGTGTGCCCCCTATCCATCGGTTTGAAACATACGGTATATCTAGTGATACTGCCCGCTCTTCCATGATTCTTCGGGCTTCGGGCTTGGTGGCAACAAAAAGAAAACGCTTACCCTCTTGGGCACTTTTTTTTACAAAGGCGAATGCCTGAGTGAGATATGTGGCGGTTTTCTCTAAGTTGACTATATCAACATTATTTTTAGAGCCGAAAACAATGTGTTTGAAAGAGGGGTGTCTGCGTGATTTTGAATAGCCAAAATGCGCGCCTGCCTCAAACATGCTTTCAATAGATGAAGTATTCTTATTTTCTGCCGTTTCTACCATAAGAAACCAATATATCAAAAAATCTTATAAATGCAAGTCTTTAGGCCCCCAATTTCCAATGTTAAATTAAGTATCTAAGCTACTTACTATAGTCAACAAACTTTCGAGAGACAAGATCATACTGCCCTTTATATGGATTTGGATATTTTCCAATAGAAAGTGGGTCATTTTGTATTAAATATATCTGCGCCTTTGGCGGCATGCCCGGATAGGCCAAAAGTATCCATTCTTCTCTTCCTTTCACAAAGTCATTTCTTAGTTTGATCTGTCCGTTGAGAAGTAGATACGCAAACGTATGCTCTTCAAGGAAAAAAGAAAGTTGGTGTTCATTAAGTATTTTTTTGTTTTGCAACGCATCTTCTGCCACTAATGACCTAAAAATGTCATTGGTTTCATAAAATTTTTTTATCTCTCGTTGCAACCCTAATACATCGGGGTGAGAAAGGTGCATTTGAAACCACGAATCAAAACTGAATGCTTCATGCACCTGCATTTCAAGTTGATTTTTCTTCAACAGTTTTTTAAATGCATTTGCATGGGCAACCATAGAGTTTAAATAACTATTTTTCATTTCATATGCAGGTCCAGGCATATTCATGTAAAGACCTTCGGTATAGAGGAAGTGAACTCCTATTTTTGGCTCAACGACTTTTGGAACAAATTGGCGCAAGTATTCAATGTGTGCCTCCGCGCTTTGCGCATTTGCTATACGAGTCATTGAGATTGGAAAAACAATAAGCCCCCAACCTTTATGAAATTTGTTTATATCAAAATATTCTGTTGGCATAGAAAATAATTAGATATTGGATATTAAAAATTGTTATTCAAGAATCGCCTTTATTCTCCGCACTCCCACTGATACCGCTTCTTCCTTCTGTATCCTAAAAGTACCCCTTAAGTCGGCAGTATTAGAAACGTGAGGCCCTCCACAAAATTCAAAGCTAAAAATACCAGTTTTTTCATCGCCAACTTTGTATACTTTTACTCGTTCACCATATTGGTCATCAAAAAGCCCGATAGCTCCCCGTTCTCGTGCTTCGTCAAGCGGCAGTTCTTCAAATGAGACCGGAAGCGCTTCTTTGATTTTTTGATTAACTAAATCTTCTACAGCTTTTTTCTCTGCATCAGTCATTTTTTGGGGATGTATGAAATCAAAACGAAGTCGTTCAGGGGTAATGTTGCTCCCCTTTTGGTACACATGTTCTCCTAATACCGTGCGGAGTGCCTGGTGCAAAAGGTGTGTTGCGGTGTGGTATTGGACTTCTTTTTCAGAGTGCCCCGCGAGTCCTCCTTTAAATTTTTTCTCGGCGCCCGTGCGGGAGAGTTCCTGATGTATTTTTGTTTCAGCGTTGAAATCTTTTATGAATTTTTCTATTCTTTCGGGAGTAAATTTTGTGAAGCCGTCTTCAAGGCGAACTTCATCAATCAATTCCAATAATTCTTCAAGTGAAATACCGTAGGTTGAAGACCATTTAAAAAGTTCTTTTCCGTCTAATACTTTAAGTTTAGGAATTGGTGCCCCATTCTCAAATCTTTCTAATAGCGGGATAATAAATTTTATAGCATTCGCAAGTGCTCTATCCCAACTATATTTTTCTTCCATTACCAATTCTTTTATTCTAGCTGCTTCTAGTGAGAGACTTGGATAGATAGAAGAATATTTTGCAATAACCAAATCAACCAATTTTGAATCTAGAGATATTTTTAGAATTCTAGCATTTCTTGCTGCACGCCGTATGAGACGCCTTAAAATATATCCCCTATCGGTTTTTGCGGGATTAACCCCATCAGCTACAATAAAAATAGTTGTGCGAATATGGTCGGCCAAGATCCTTTTTGCTTTTATATCGTCTACTGCAGAAAATTTATTAATTTCTTTCAGTAAATTTTCAAAAAGATCCGTCTCAAATATATTGTCTTTCTTTTGTAAAACCATTGCCAAGCGTTCAAGCCCCGCTCCGGTGTCTACATTTTTCTGTTTTAACTTACCGACGACTTTTCCATCTTTCTTCTCATATTCCATAAATACATCGTTCCAGATTTCAATGATGTCTTGGCGCTCATCAGCTGCTAGAAATTCTTCTTTGGTGAGGTCACCGAGGCCAGTCTCTGTAATATCATAAAACATTTCAGTGTCCGGGCCACTTGGGCCGTTATCACCCGGGCTCCACCAGTTTGATTTTTTACCAAAAAAATAGATGCGATTTTCAGGAATGCCTGCCTTTTTCCAAATTGTCGCTGACTCTTCATCACGCGGCGCATCTTCGTCACCCTCAAAACAGGTAATATATAGCCGTTTTGGGTCAAGTCCGAGACCTTTATCACCTTCCGGCTTATCGTCACCATTGGTCAGAAATTCATAACTCCATTTGATTGTGTCCTCTTTAAAATAACCTGCCCCGATCCCGTCAGGGGCGTCGGGGTCGCCCAAAGACCAATTTCCAAGCATTTCAAAAAAAGTATCATGGGTTTTGTCGCCCACTTCTTCAATATCTTGTGTGCGAACGCATTTTTGCACATTCGCAAGGCGTGTCCCTGCAGGATGCTTCTCTCCCAATAAATATGGTACTAACGGTTGCATGCCAGCCGTAGTGAAAAGCACTGATGGATCATCTTGCGGTACGAGAGATGCCGAAGGGATAATGGCATGTCCCCTTTTCTCAAAAAAAGCAAGAAAACGCCTCCTGATTTCTTCAGATTGCATAAAGATTATTGTAACAGGATTTTTGGTGCCAAGAAAGTTTTCATAACTTGCCGATTGTGAGAGGAAAATAAAAAATTATTCTCGTCTTCTATTCAATGCTATAGCACAGAATAGAAGACACCGTACTCTTTTAACATTGAAAGTGACTTTTAATGAGTTGGTCGTTTTCTATTTTTTGGGCTTCAATAAAATACACACAGTCAGACACGTTATAGTATGTCGCAATAAAATCGACTTCTTCTTTGCATTTATATGGAAAAACGAAGGTTGATCTTTGCAGAGAGTACATACCTAAAGATTTTAGCTTTTGTGTCATTGCATTGCGCGCAATCTTTTTTTCTTCCGGAATATCAAAAATAACTAGTCGCCATTTACCGTCCCAACTTTTTGCTTTTTTTATATATAAATCATCAACCTGTGTTTTAACCAGGCGTTTATTGCCTTTTTCGGTAACAACAATAACTTTTAGTCCTTTTGAATCAGTGTCTATGCGAAGGTAACCGCCATTCAACAATTTTTTGAAAGATTGTTGTAGTTGTTTTTTCTCATACGTCTTTCTCGGCATAAAAAGCTTAAACATGGGGCCAATGCCTGGCATGGTTATCGCAATGAGAGTAATGGCGCCCGCTGCGCAGGCCGCGAGAACTATTTTTGCGATTTCTCCTTTTGTGTATTTTTTCATGAAAAGAAAATTATATAAGTTTCGGGTGTCTCTTGTCTTCTATTTTATGCTATAGCATAAAATAGAAGACAGAAAAGGGTTATTTTGTTTTTTTTGCCTTGATTGCTTTTTGTGCCGCTTCTTTTATTGCGCTAACGCCCATACCATAATGCTCTATGAGTTCTTTGGGTGTGCCCGACTGTCCGAATTGATTTTGAACCCCGATTCTTTCAATAATAGTTGGACATACTTGGCCAAGGTATTCGGCAACAGCCCCGCCTAATCCACCGGTCACCTGATGCTCTTCAACAGTAACGATGGCGCCGCATTTCTTTGCCACGCCAAGAATTGTTTCTTCGTCCAATGGTTTGATGGTGTGTGAGTTTATGACCATTGCCTCAATCCCCTCTTCTGCAAGCTCTTCTGCTGTGCGTAAGGCATTATAGACAAGTGGCCCACAGGCAATAATAGCGACATCGTCTCCTTCTTTAAAGATACTGGCTTTCCCTATTTCAAATGGAGTCTCTTCGGTTGTGAAGACGGGCGTTTTTTCTCGTGCAAGTCGCATATAACAGGGACCATCAATATCCAAGAGTGCGAGCGTTGCTTTTCGAGCCTCAAGAGCGTCACAGGGCGCAACAATTGTCATATTGGGAATGGGGCGCATAATAGCTATATCTTCTATTGCTTGATGAGTGGCGCCATCAGGACCCACAGAGACACCGGCATGGCTTCCGATAATTTTTACGTTCACGCCGTTGAGACAAATATTAGTGCGTATCATTTCCCATGCTCGTCCCGGACAAAACATTGCATATGACGTAATGAACGGTATTTTTCCCTCAAGCGCCATACCAGCCGCCATCGCAGCAAGCAATTGCTCATGAACACCCATTTGCACAAACCTCTCGGGAAATTCTTTTTTGAAGTCTAGATTGCGAGTTGACTCGGTGAGGTCTGCGCACAAAACAAAAACATTGGGATTTTTCTTACCTGCCTCCACCACTCCTTCTCCATAGCCATTGCGAGTCGGTACCTCTTTAATGGCTGGGTCAAAAAGATTTTCTATGAGTTTTACTTTTTTATTGAGCATGTTCAGTAATAAGTTTTTCCTCTATCGTTCGAAGTTCTGCAAGTGCTTGCTCTACCTCCCCTTCTTTAAATGGCTGGCTGTGCCACACATAGTTGTTTTCCATAAAGGACACCCCGCGCCCGGGTATTGTGTGCGCGATGATACAGATGGGTTTTTGGTGAATGCTTTTTGCCTCTTCAAATCCACGGATGACGTCTTCCATGTCATTGCCGTTTATTTCAATCACATGCCAATTAAATGCCTCGTACTTTTCCCGAAGAGGCTCAAGGGGCATGATATCCTCCGTATTGCCGTCAATTTGAATATTGTTACGGTCAACGACACAAATAAGGTTGTCTAATTTGTTTTTTCCCGCAAAGAGCATTGCTTCGTAATGGAGGCCAGCTTCGTGCTCGCCGTCTGAAGTAAGGGCATACACATACCATTTTTTCTTATCAAACTTTCCCGCAAGCGCCACACCAACTGCCTGTGCTAGCCCGGCACCGAGGGGCCCAGAGGTCGTCTCGCTCCCTGGCAAACGCAGGCGCTCAGGGTGTCCCTGAAGACGTGAGCCAAACTGACGAAGCGTTTTTAATTCGGAAATGGGGAAATACCCCGCTTCTGCCATTGCGGCGTAGCGTACGGGGCAAATATGGCCATTGGAAAGGATAAGACGGTCTCTCTCGTCCCACTGCGGATTCTTGGGGTTGTGATTTAAAATATGAAAATATAGCGCAGAAAAAATATCCGCCATGCCCAATGGCCCACCTTGATGCCCGCTTCCTGCGTGTGCCACAGATTCTATGACATGCTGGCGTAGCCGGTTTGCAATAAGCTCTAATTTTTTAATCTCCTCATCATGTATATGTTCCATGAAATCTAATTATACTTATTTTTCTTGCCCCGTAGTCTCCAATTTAAGTCGAAGTGGTACTGGGGTCGTCATGAATATGGGCCATGAGGCATTAGAAAGCAACGAATTAAAATTGGAGAAAGAAAGAGGAATTTTCTTTTGAGCCTGAGGACCACCCAAGGATTGTGCTATGGCTTCATAAATATCGAAATAGGTAGTTGAAGATGAGTCATCATCTGGCAAGAATCCTCGTATAGTAAATATTTGCCCATTTCCTTTCAATAAAAATTCTGAAACAAAAGAACTTCCTGTATGATAGACAGTTACCATTCCCGGCAAGCTGTTCAAGTTTGTCTCAAAAGGAAATTGTCCCAAAACGACAAAATCAGTCGTGTTCTCTTTAAGATACGCAGCATGATCTTTAAAGTAATTCTGTAAAGAATCGTTGCTTTTGTTTTCAATAATTTGCAAGAGTACTGATTCATCATAATTATCAAAAACACTTTCTTTTGGAGCAACAAACTCAACAGGTACCGTTTCGTCATCCAGTGGATTTTCCTTTACCGTCCATTCTTTTGGGTACATCAAGGTTATTCCTGATGTTTTGTCGGTATAAAAAGAAAGATCTTCCATTACTACTTCTGGAACATACGTTTTTTCTCCAGTGCTATTTGCGATAAAATTCAAAATAAAACTATACGCCAACACTTGTCCAATATTTACTCCGCCTCCAAAATAAATCTGACTTGGAATACCGTAGTAACAACCATCAGTAGTTCCGATAGCGACACCTCCCGAATTACCAAAACTGATACTGGCTGACACTTTTATAAATTCATTCACGGCCCCAGAAAAACCGCTTACGATACCTTCAGTCAATGTAAGTGTATCGCCACCAGCGTCCGGATAACCAATGACATATATCTTATCGCCGAGTAAAATATTTCTTCCTCCCGTTGCGCATGATTTGTTTGTACTATCAACGAGAGCAATTTGTTTTGGTGGAAATGGATAGGGAACTCCAAAATCTTTATTTTCATAGGGTTCACCAACTTCAAGAATGGCGTAATCGATCCCGTCTACCCTGTTCCCGTTTATAACCGATTTGGTAGTGTGATACAAAAAGGCATCTTTTGCCCTATAGACCGAATCATAAAAAAGACCCTCTTTGGTCGGAAAATAAATGTTACAGCCATAATATATTTGGTCAGGACCCAAAACAACATGCGCGTTCGTCTCTATTACAGGGATTCCATTTTCATCAATGTTGTAGATACCGGTTCCCGTTGATACTTCAGCGCCGTCTTTGTCAAAACAACGCAACTGAACAACGGATGGTATAATTTCCGAACGAATAACATCCAGAATTTGTGCTTCGGTCAGGGGAATTTTTGTAACACTTTTCGGCATAAATACAATAAAACTAACAGCTATCAGAAGGATTGCCACAAGACCAATTCCACCAAAAAATACTTTTTTGTTTTTCTCCCAAAAAGTTTTTGGAGCAGTATTAACTTGCACGGGGGTGTTATTCCCAAGGTTTGGTGCCGATTGCACTTCCTTTGTCTTTGGTGTTTGACTGCCTGCCTCCTCCATGTGTCTAGTTATTTTTTAAATTTTTTATTGCTTTTTTGATATCAGGAGCATTCCAAATTGCTGACCCTGATGCTAGGCGATTTGCTCCTGCTTCAATAAGTTTGGGTGCGCTTGTCTCATTGACACCCCCATCAACACTAATTATAGCTTCCGGAAAGCGTTTGCGTAAGTCTTTAATTTTGGGGATTACTTTTTCCGAAAAAGGCTCACCCTGATAGCCAATTTTTTCTATGCCCATACACTGAATAAAGTCAGTTTGGTGTATGAACGGATAGACACTTTCATTCGGTGTTGCAATATTAAGAGCAACGCCTAGCTCGTGTGACCTGAAAGATCCTGACTCATCATTACCAAAACTTTTTACAATATCGTTGATATGCTCAGTGCTTTCAATGTGCACAATGACCCGTGCGGCTCCAGCCGTTATCCAATTTTGAACGACCAATTCAGGTTCTGTAACCATCAAGTCAATTTCATAATTTAAGTCTTCCCAATGTGGGAATCCCCTTTCGCCTCGTAGAAGTTTCTCAAATACACCCCCCTCGCCAAATGTATACGGCCAGCTTTTATCAGGAACAAAAATACCGTCAGTAATGTCTATTTGGACAGTCTCCACGAGTCCATAAATTTGTTCCGTCTTTGTTTTGACCTCTTCCCAGGATTGAGGAATGATAGCGGGGATGATTTCAATTGTATTTTGCATATGGCCTATAGCAAATAGCGTATAGCTTAAAATTACTTACCTACTTTCTTAATAAATGCGTTAAGCATTTTCATAACCACCGAAAGCGACTTAATGTTGGCCGCATAAATATCCTCTGATAAAAATTTATTGTTCTTTGCAATTTCAAGTTGAGTTTCTAGTTCAGCACCCGAACCAAGAGCAATGAATAAGAACCTTTTAAATTCAGGGTCAGTACCTCTCATTTTTCCTTCCGCAATATTTGATGGAATAGAAACAGCCGCACGCCTCATTTGTGCAACCAAACCGAACTTCTCATCGTTGGGAAAGTCTTTGGTGGTAGAATAAATCTCCTGAACGAGAAGGATTGATTTTTGCCAAACTTCCAATTTTCGATAATCGCTAATCATTATATATTTGCTAACTGCTATTGGCTATATGCTATTTGCCAACAGTATCAATTTTCTTGACTCTTCGAATATGACGCTCTTCTCCGGAAAAAGGTGTTTCAAGAAATACGCGCACTGCTTTCTGGGCATCTTCTAAAGAAATAAATCGAGCACCAATAGATAGTACGTTTGCGTCATTGTGAGAACGCGCGAGCCTCGCACTTTCAAAAGGGTCTGAGCTTTCTTTCCCCGATATATCTATTATACTCTTTGGCGGAATTGGCCCGTAAAAAACAGCGGCTCTGACATGAGGAAACCGATTTGCAACTATTGCCTCCCCTTGCCCTCCCCCACCCAAAATAATTCCGCGGGCATGTTCTGGGTCTTTGGACACTTCTCGTGCGACCAATTGTATAAAATCAGGATAATCATCATCAGGGTCAAAAGAAAGGGGGCCTTTATCTAAAACTTCATGCCCGAGACCTTTTACGTAATCGAGAAGGTCGTTTTTTAGCGCAAACCCGGCGTGATCAGAAGCAAAGAAGATTCGCATAAAAATCCAAATTACAAATTACAAATAACAAATAATTCCCAAAAAACAAAACTCAAGATGAAGTTTTTTCGATCATTGCTGAAAATATCTTTTTTAACTCAATGGCTTCCTGGTGTAAAGGAGACAGAAGTTGGGCACTGATTGCATCGTTGGTCTCACTTAATAACCTTAACCAGTACGCGGACTCCTTGGCCTCTTTTCTGCAAATCTTTATTCGCATTAAAAAATCTTTTTTACTTAAAGATTCATTTGCTTCAATATAGTTAGCACCAACGGAGCCGGATGAACGAACTACTTGCTTTCTATATTCTAAACTTGACTGGTTGCCTTGGAGTTTCTTGGTGGCCAGTGCTACGTCGCGCGCGAAAAGAAACGTCCGTTCTTCTAAATCGTACACCTTTGGAGCGCTTGAAATTTGAAATTTATTTGTGATTTGTTTTTTGTAATTTGTTGTTTCCATACGTATATTCTATTCACTATAAACTATTCCCTACAACCTATCACCTTTGTATATATTTCCCAGATTGTAGGGTGTGCTCTAAAAGTGAATAGACATATCCCATTTCATTGTCATACCATGCAAGTACTTTAACCAGGTCGTCCCCCACAACAGTAGTAAACTCTAAATCCGCGATAGAAGCATGCCGACTGCCAATAATATCAGAGGAAACAACAGGGTCTTCGGTGACGGCAAAAACTTTTTTCCAGCGCTCATCCTGGGCTGCTTTTTTCAAGATATGGTTAATCTCCTCCACAGAAGTTTTTCTTTTTGAGACAAATGTAATATCAACAATTGAACCAGATATGACAGGGACCCTCATCGCAACACCATTAAAAAGCCCTGCGAGCTCTGGGAATGCCTTAGTAACCGCAATCGCAGCTCCGGTTGTTGATGGGACAATATTTTGTGCTGCAGCGCGTCCACGACGAAAATCTGAAGGGCTTGGGCTATCCACCAGGGCTTGGGAGGCCGTGTATCCATGCACTGTATTCAAGACCGCCTTTTTTATTCCAATGGTTTCATGAAGAATGGCAATAACGGGAGAAGCGGCATTGGTAGTGCACGAGGCGTTTGACGAAATGTCGCAAGTCTTGAGGTCCTTTTCGTTAACCCCCATGAGCACCGTTCCTCCTTCCAGGCCACCCACTGGTTCATCTTTTACGGGGGCCGTAATAATCACCCGTCTTGCTCCTGCCACAAGATGTGCGCGCGACTTTTCAAAACTTTCAAATACGCCGGTTGCTTCTATAACGATATCAACAGCAAGGTCTTTCCACGGTAATGTAGACGGGTCTTTTTGAGAAAGCATCCGAATCACTTTTTTCCCAACAACCATTACTGGCTTGTCAGCACTTTTTTTAATTGCAACATCAAAATCCGCATTGCCGTATGCTGAATCATATTTAAGGAGATATGCTAAGTTCTCCGGAATAGTCAGGTCATTTATTGCAACAATTTCCAAATCAGGGTGGTCAATTGCAGCTCTTAAAAAAACCCGTCCAATGCGCCCGAACCCGTTTATCGCAATTCGTGTTTTCATGCATTAATTATATCAAGAAATGTATCTGTATCGCCAGAAATCAAAAAAAAGATTCTAGTTCAATAAGAAGAGCCTCAGCTTCTTGGAAGTCGGACTTGAAGAACATGGCCTCTTTGGCAAGTTTTGTCGCAACAGGAAGGTTGCCAATTAATACATGAGCATAAGCTGCCTCTAGAGTAAGATAGGGGTCACCTGGCCGCAGGAACAGCCCTCTATCATATGCCTCCACGAGAGTGAATCTCTTCTCTTCGAGGCGACCATCGGTCTGAAATTGAAAGGCCAATATTCGTCCCAAAAGAATGGAATAGCGGTAGTCATGCCTATTTTGCTGGATTGCATTTTGAATAAGTCCACTTGCCGTGGAGATGTTTTCTTGTCTGCCCTTCTCACTTTTTTTTGCCTGTTCTAAAAAAAGATTGGCAGCTTTGGCATAATATATATCCTTAGGGAAAAGATCCGTTGCCCGTAGTGCATAGGCAAGACGGTTGTCCTCCTGATTCTGAACGGGGTATTTTGCTCGTTCTAAGTATATTGTCGCAAGCATATCTCGCGAGAGAAAAAGAAGTGCTGCGGCCACTACCACAAGAAGCACTACGAGGCCCAGATACCCATATACTTGAAATAGTGTCTTGGAAGGGCAATGAATTTTCTTTAATTCATTGTCTTTGTTCAATAGAGACACGCCTGCTCCGGTAAAAAGAATTGCAGAGAATAAAAGGAAGGTACTTTGGAAAATGAACACAAAAACAAACCAAAAGACTAAAGATACCCCACTTAAAAAGCACGGAAGAGACGATCGTCTAAAAACAAAAGAATAGGATATTTCTCGGAAAAAAAAGTATACGATTCCACCCAAAAAGACAAGCCAAACAAACCCACCCAAAAGCCCGCGAGTTGTGCCTAGAACCTGGAGAAAACCAGATTGTGGTATGTTGCTTTCAAACGTTTCCTCAGCAAAAACACCTGTTGTGTTGTCTCCATAGAGTGTTCTTTTGCTAAAAAAAGTGTTTTGCCCGCTCCCCGTCAGTGTTCTTTGGAGCCCTTCACTAAAGACTGCCTGCATTATACGCGTGTCTGCAATAAAAGAGACTTTGTTTAACGGTACAATTTGGGAAATGAGTTCTTGTTTGGAAGGAGCATGTACGAAGAATGTTATCCCCATTGCTACAAAAAATGAAACGAGAAGTACCGTCGCTCTCTTTTTTGTTCCCATGATTTGTATGGAAAGAAATAACAAAGCTAGCCCGCCCAGTAGGACACTGAAACTCTCTGGTTCATAGTAATTACCTCGAAATGAAAGAAGGTGATTTTCAGAAAACACCAAAGTAAGTATTTCTGAAGAAATGACTAAAGAAAAAGCAAAAAGAATGAAATGGGTTTTTATTTCAAAAACACCTTTCCGAAGAGAAGCCCAGTAATAGCAAACAAGCAGTACGGAGATTACCCCAAAGAAAAAAACCGCTCCGAGGATATTCTTAAAAAAAAGTGGCTCTCCCCACAAACAAAAAAATGGAGAGAAAAAACAGGCAAGAACAAGGAGCGCAAAAGGAGCTTTGTGGACAAGGGTTGTCATGCAAAATTATTCTTCACTTGTCTCGGGGGTCGATGTACCCGCTGAAGGTTCTATTGCGGGGATAGGTTGGCTGTTTCCTGTGGCCTGTTCTTGTGTCGTCGTTCCAGTACTGGCAGGCACCTCACTTTCTTGGGTTGAGGTGGCGGTCATATTTTGTGATTCCAGCTCTGTTGTGGAAGTGAAGGGATCGTACACAACTATATTTCGTGTCGCCGATATCTGATTCCCTGCTTCATCTATCGCTATATACACAAGAGTATGTTCGCCGACAGTTTGAGTGTCCAACTGAATTTCGGTAATGGACACCCCGTCAAGGGTCATCGTGTATCCAAGATTTTTATTGACATTGTCATCAACCGTTGCCCCATTGTCGGAGTATTGTGTTCGTATGACAATTTCAGCGGGATTGTTTCCTAAAATGGTTATCGTTGGGGGTGTTTTGTCGCTTGACTCATTGTTTGAAGAAACCGTTGAGAAAACACTTGCAGTCATAGCTGAAATGTCTTGGTTGGCTACAAGAGTTGAAGACGGCTCATCTTTTGGTGGAACGACAACCGGTACATATCCCTCAAAAGCCTCTTCCTTAGTATCAAGAAATCTGCCGACAAGTCCGGTATAGGTGGTGGCAACAACTTTTTGAGAAACCCCATTTCTTTTTTCAAAAGTTTGAGTCTCTTTAAGTTTTTCTATTTCCCGAGAAGAAACCTCACTCAGTTGTTTGGTTGCGTAGAGTCCAAGGTCTTCTCCTCCAAGGGCAACTTTTGAAACAGCAAGTGCTCCTGATTTGTTGACTTCTCCCCATGCCCCATCTTTAAGGTCAATGGTCTGAAGAGAATATCCAACATAGTAATTTTCAGCATCTTCGGTCACTTCGGTTATCTGAATAGAGGGCTCAAAAGCACTGAGGTCGATACTCACAATAAATGAATTATCTACTGAAACAAGAGCTTCCTCTTTTGAGACAACACTATTCGCAACGGCTTCTCTTGCCTCGGGACTTGCGGCCATAACACCCCCAAAACCCAAAAAAAGTGCCCCCAGCATAATGGGCAGAATATTGTTATACTTAATGAATGTAATTGCCTTTCTGAACATATGTTGCTCGGTGAGGAGTGTATAGTAAGTATACAGTGCAACGTAGAGACAAAAAATAGTTTCTTGTTGATAAGTTAAAAACAGATATTCCGCCAATTTTTCTTGTTACGTGGGTATAACAAGTATGTTAAAAATAATTATCAGCTTTTTAGGTTTTGCTGTCGGGATATCTGTTGGGTATCTCCTTCTTTCGCAGAACATATTTACTGCTGACTCTAATTTGGAAAGATACCACGAACCAATTTTTGGCTCCGTTTCTTCCTTTAGGCCAGAAAAAGTTTTTGTGACTGAAGGAAAGGTTCTTTCAATTGACCAGAAGAAACAGCTCATCTTTGTTGCAGAACACGGGATCCCCTGGGATCTCAAAAATGCTCCTGGAGACAAGCCGCCAACTATAATTTTTTCATACACCGATGAAACAATATTTGGCACGAGGGTCCGATATTTTGACAATATGGGTAGGATGTATTTTTCTGAAACAATGCGTGAACAAATAGCTTTGCCAGAGATACAACAGGGAGAAACAATTGAGTCAATTTTTATTCCAAGCAAAATAACCGAAAGCACATTTGAGATGAAAGCGATGGTACGCATAGAAAACCAGTCTAATGAAACTCAAATGAGCTTCTAGGCACAATTATGACAAGCGGTTCAAAAATAACTTATACAATACTGTTTCTTCTGGCATTCCTCTTGGGACAAGGGATGATTCTATATATCCTTTTTCCAAAAAATGACCACAATGATACTTATACTGATATTTACGACAGGCAATCTTTTGTGGTCCGTGGTGAGATTGTCGCCATTGAATATGCACAAGGGCTTCTTGTTGTCGCTCCATTTCGACCGGGCACTCTTCCATTGTTAATATATTTTGATGAAAACACAAA
>Ga0209542_10003030_pt1 | contig 36554 bp, 32 predicted proteins | sample RifCSPhighO2_01_FD_184028 | JGI IMG/M metagenome (GOLD analysis project Ga0209542, IMG submission 184028) | Soil microbial communities from Rifle, Colorado - Rifle CSP2_plank highO2_0.1 (SPAdes) (version 2) | ecosystem: Environmental > Terrestrial > Deep subsurface > Rock core/Sediment ...
ACGGGGCAGCTTTTCAGTCTGACCCGTCTTTTTAAGATGTCCGCTCAGGGGTTGGTTGGCTTTTTTACGATTCCAGTCAAAACCGACTTGCAGGCTATCAAGACCCTCTTTTCCGCTCGTTTTGACCTGCACCACCGTACCCGGGGTGACGAGCACTTCCGTAACCGGAATACTCTTACCGCCTTCCGTAAACACCCGGTGTGAGGTAATTTTTTTGCCAAAAAAGGTAGTGATCATACGTTCCTTAAAACTCCCTCTCCTTAGAAAGGAGAGGGCTGGGGTGAGGTCAATCACCATAATTCTTTGCCTAACCTATCCGCCTTCGCCAAGGCTACGGCGGATTGATCAGTACTAAACTCTCCGCCAGCTGGCGGATCGTTAAGTGCTGAATCAACAACAAAAACGACCCCGGTTGAGGTCGTTGAGACTTCTACCGAGACTTTTGCTCTGTTTACTTGTGAGACGCAAAGTATCTCATGCGTTAACCGGTAGTATATCAGATTTGCTACTTACTCTCAAGCATAAGTACTGATTTTACTTGGTAGAAAGCTTGACTTAAGTAAGTTTCGAATCCTTTCTGAACATAAGCTAACGTTCTAGACTCTTATTTGAATGGAGTAGGACAAACTTGAAGTAACCAATTGTCATTCTCAGCTTTTTTAGTAAATACAAAATCGGCTCTGGATTGGGTACCAAACCAACCATATTGATTTCCTTCTTTATTTAAAGTCCAAATTAAGTAATAGTTTGACGGCCAGGTAATGTCTTGAAATGATATGCTATAAGTTCCTGAGCTTGTTCTCCAGAACTCGATATTTAACCTGTTGTTCTCATCAACCTGTTTATTCAATATTAGTTTTGGTAATTCAGCTGCCATAAAAAATAAATCAGGCAGGGATTATGCGATTTTTGGGCAGGAGGGATTGTTACGATTGAGCAGAAATTGAAGAAGTTGCGAAAAAACCTGATTGAACTGTTAGTGCTTCAACTACTTCTAGACAGTTTCCAAATGCTTGTAATGCATCTTCTTTTGTTTTTCGATGCTCCAGAGTATCACGAAGCACAACCCACCCCTCATCAGTTCGGGCTATCTGAAATTCATAGTCATTACCTAAACGAACAGAGCCTGTTTCTATACCCGCGATATCCCGGCTAATAATTACCTGTGTTTTGGCTAATACAGATCCATCTTTCAGTGGTAGTACTGTGAATTGATATACGTCTTCGATACCTGCTTCATGGATACCAGCTAATCGTCCTTGACTACCATAAGGCTGATGTCTGTACTCAACAGAAATGTGTGCAAATCCGTTAATTGCATCCTTATAATCCTCCCAAAAATCCAAAAGCATTTTTCTTTCTTCTCGCCACGCTTCCATTATAAGCTCAACAGTGCCTGGAGTAGTATATCCATCGTGCTCAAAATTCAAATCTCCATCCTGAAAGGATTCTTGTATATCTGTTCCGACATTTTCTCCCTGGTTACCTGGACGTAAATTGGAATATACATTCTCTATGTTCATAGAAGTATTTTACATCTTTATCTCAATATCCACTCCCGCTGGCAGTTCGAGGTGCATGAGCTGGTCAATGGTTTTGTCGGTTGGAGAAACGATGTCAATCAGCCGCTTGTGGGTCTTGATCATGAAGTCTTCGCGGGAATCCTTGTCAGTAAAAGGGGAACGCTGGACGGAAAACTTTTGCCGGTTGGAAGGCAGCGGCACCGGACCCACGACTTTGGCGCCGGTCCGTATAGCCGTATCGAGAATTTGCTGACAACACGAATCAATGATCCGTGCATCATAAGCTTTGAGTCTGACTCGAATCCGTCCTTTTGGCATAAATTAATGTGCAATTTTTATCTACGTTCTTTACCTGCAAGCTGGTGTTCAACAATTATCGTATATTGACGTTGATCCACTTCATAGCTTATGGATCTTCGCTGACCGGCAACTATATTAAAAGCATGTTCCGCTTTATTCTCATTTGCTTGACGAGAACTTTCACTTCCCCAATAAGCCATTCTGAATACATTGATTTCTTCCCCATTTTTTTTGCGAATACTATCTGTATGCCCCCAGTTGAACCAGAAATAATCAGGAAGTCCTCGATCTCTGGGTAATTTTGCTGCATCGGTCCATGTAGCCCCTTCACTATCTATTGTTTTTAGTTCTTGTTTAGAACCATCCGGGTTTTTTTGGTAAATAATTACATTTCCCATAGCAACTTATGGACAAGTATTATTTACTTATTCTTACGCTAAGATCTTCGTAATCACTCCGGCTCCGACTGTATGGCCGCCTTCGCGGATGGCGAAGCGCAAACCTTCTTCGAGTGCTACCGGCACAATCAACTTGATCGTGGATTTGATGTTATCGCCCGGCATGACCATCTCAACTCCCTGCGGCAGCGTCACTTCTCCGGTTACATCGGTAGTTCTGATGTAGAACTGTGGCCGGTATCCGGTAAAAAATGGCGTGTGGCGTCCACCCTCTTCTTTGGCTAAAACGTAAATTTCAGCCTCAAATTCAGTGTGTGGCTTGATACTGCCTGGTTTTGCCAGCACTTGTCCGCGCTCCACCTGGTTTTTCTCAACTCCGCGCAGGAGTACGCCGACATTGTCGCCCGCCTGACCTTCGTCGAGAATTTTCTTAAACATTTCAACTCCGGTAACCACCGTTGACTGTGTGGCCTTGATACCGATAATCTCAATCGTGTCGTTGACTTTCACCCGGCCCCGATCCACCCGACCAGTCACGACCGTACCCCGACCTTTGATAGAAAAGACGTCTTCGATCGGCATCAGGAACGGCTTATCCAAGTCACGAACTGGCGTCGGCACATACTCGTCTACCGTTTTCATAAGTTCCAGTATCGCTTCCTGGGCTTTTTCATCGCCTTCCAAAGCCTTGAGGGCTGACCCACGAACAATCGGGACTTTGTCGCCCGGATATTTGTACTTGGTCAAAAGTTCCCGAACTTCCATTTCGACGAGATCCAGAAGTTCCGGATCCTGTACCATATCGACCTTGTTAAGGAAAACAACAATTGCCGGCACGTTGACCTGGTGTGCAAGCAAAATATGTTCCCGAGTCTGCGGCATTGGACCGTCTGGAGCAGACACCACCAGAATTGCGCCATCCATTTGTGCAGCTCCGGTAATCATATTCTTGACATAATCAGCGTGTCCCGGCGCATCAATATGCGCATAATGGCGGGTCGCGGTTTCGTATTCACCATGATGGATATTGATGGTGACACCCCGAGCCCGTTCTTCCGGTGCATTATCAATGTCTTCGTATTTTTTGGCTGTGGCCCAACCCTTTTTGGCCAGTGTCTGGGTAATTGCGGCAGTTAACGTAGTCTTACCGTGGTCAACGTGACCAATGGTGCCAATATTGACGTGAGTTTTGTTGCGGTTAAATTTTTGTTGGTCTGCCATATGAGTTTTCCTCCTTAAATTAATAAATACCAATCAACTAATTATCCAATCATCTAATCAGAATAATGCAATCATTAGATGATTTGACTATTAGATGATTAGTTGATTTTGTTTAGACAATTATACACGAAACACGCGAGTTTACGCAATAGATTGCCAGATCAGGCTTTATTGTGTTAGTCATTCTGGCTTGTCCAGAATCGATTCTGGATGCGCTTCGCTTACCAGAATGACATAAAAATCAGGCAACTTTACTAGCGATTATTTTTTCCTGAATTTGCCGAGGCACTTCCTGATAATGGCTCGGTTCCATATAATAGGTTGCCCGGCCTTTTGACATACTTCGCAGTTGTGTAGCGTACCCTGACAGTTCGGATAACGGTACCAAGGCCACAATTACGGTCACGGTGCCACGTTTTTGTGAACCCATAATTTGCGCCCGTTTGGCTCCCAGGTCGCCAATCACGTCTCCCATGTACTCATCCGGAGTCGTGACTTCGACCTTCATGATCGGCTCCAGAAGTACCGGATCAGCCTGTTTGGCTCCACTCTGGAACGCCATGGAACCGGCTATTTTAAACGCGACCTCTGATGAATCAACATCGTGGTAGGTCCCGTCATAAAGCGTACATTTGAAATCAACCATCGGATATCCCGCAATCACGCCATTTTCCTTTGCTTCCCGCACGCCTTTATCAACTGCCGGAATAAACTCATTGGGGATGGCGCCACCTTTCACCTGATTGACAAATTCGTAGCCTTCACCTCTGGCTTTTGGCTCCAGGCGGATAAGACAATGACCATATTGGCCCCGGCCTCCGGATTGCCGGATATATTTACCTTCCGCTTCAACCAGCTTGCGAATCGTTTCTTTGTAGGCAACCTGTGGCGCACCCACATTGGCATCCACTTTAAATTCCCGCTTCATCCGGTCAACCAGAATCTCCAGATGCAATTCTCCCATACCCCAGATAATGGTTTGGTTGGTTTCGATGTTGGTTTTAATTTTGAAAGTTGGGTCTTCTTCGGACAGCCGTTGCAGGGCATAGCCCATTTTTTCCTGGTCAGATTTGGTTTTGGGCTCAATTGCCAGTGAAATGACCGGATCCGGGAAGGTGATTTTTTCAAGCACGATCGGGTGACTTTCATCGCACACGGTGTTACCGGTGACCGTATCTTTCACCCCAACTAAAGCCACAATCTCGCCGGCATAGGCCTGATCGATTTCCTCGCGCTTGTTGGCATGCATGAGGAGAATCCGGCCTACGCGTTCTTTAACGCCTTTATTCGGATTGTAAACATAGGAACCTGATTTAACGATGCCTGAGTAAATCCGGACGTAGGTCAGTTTACCGACATGCGGGTCAATCTGAATTTTAAAAGCCAGACCTGAAAATGACTCTTCATTGATAAGTTTGCGGGTAAGTTTTTTGGTTTCATCTTTCGGATCAACGCCTTCAATGTGACCTAAATCTTTGGGTGACGGCAGATAATCAACTACGGCATCCAAAAGTGGCTGTACCCCTTTATTGCGGAGCGATGTGCCGGCATAAATCGGGACTAATTTATAGGCAATCGTGGCTTTGCGTAAACCCGCTTTCAGTTCATCAACCGAAAGCTCTTCGCCGTTTAAATATTTTTCAAGCAAGGTATCGTCAGTTTCGGCAATCCGCTCGATAAGAGCGGCGCGCGAGGTTTCCACTTCTTCTTTGTACTCTGCCGGAATCTCATCTGACACGTCAAACTTGGCGCCCAGTTCATCACTTCCCCACACTAAAGTCTTGCGGGTTAAAAGATCGATATTCCCTTTGTAGGTTGATTCGCTACCCAGCGGCACGACCATGACTGCGGTTTTGACACCCAGGCGCTCTTCGATCATCTTAATCGTATGACGAAAATCAGCGCCGACTTTATCCATTTTATTGATAAAGCAAATCCGCGGCACATGGTATTTGTCAGCCTGATGCCAGACTGTTTCTGATTGCGACTGCACGCCTTCTTCAGCGTCAAGTACGGTGACGCCACCGTCAAGTACGCGCAAGCTACGTTCAACCTCGGCGGTAAAATCAACGTGTCCCGGCGTATCGATGATGTTGATGCGCGTATCTTTCCAAAAGGTGGTCGTAGCGGCTGAGACAATCGTAATACCCCGTTCCCGTTCCTGATCCATCCAGTCCATCGTGGTCGTCCCCTCATCAATATCACCGATTTTGTAGGTGCGGCCGGTATAATACAGGATGCGTTCGGTAGTGGTCGTCTTTCCCGCGTCAATATGGGCAATAATTCCGATATTGCGGATTTTATCCAAAGGCACGTTACGGTTTTTTGAAACAATTGATTGCTGCTGTTGGGCCATATTTTTATTTTATTACTCGATCTGGTTTTCGAAAAATTCCAAATCGTCGAGCTATTTGTTTTGGATTAGGACAAAAATTTTCATTTCCTTGGAGTCTGTAGTGTCCACCCCCGATTAACCTCTCCTTTGCAACAGCACCTAAAACAGTTTGTTCCTCACGTGCAAATGAATACGCAGCGGCTAATTCGAAGGTTAACGAATCGTCAGAAACTGCTTTTTCAACTTCTCTACCGAGTTTATAAATCTGACCGTTTCTTCTTGAAAGATAACTGTCTGTCCTTGTTTCGATCTCTTTACGCAAACTCATATGCTCTTACCAACGAAAATGGGCGAAGGCACGGTTGGATTCGGCAGTCTTATGCATGGCATTGCGTTTGCGAATCGCTTCGCCTTTGCCTTCGACAATATCCAGAAATTCCGCTGCCAGTTTTTCCGCAAACGTATGATATTCTTTGTTTGAGCGGGCTTTGGCCGCAGTCAAAATCCAGCGGATGGCCAAGGAATTGCGTCGTTCACCCCGAACTTCAGTTGGCACCTGATAGGAAGCACCACCAATGCGGCGGGGCCGCACTTCCATGCGTGGGCTGACCGAAGAAAGCACAGTTTCAAACAGTTTTGCCGGATCATGGCCTTTGGCTTTAATTATTTCAAATGCTTTGTAGACTACGCTCTGCGCAATTGATTTCTTTCCATCACGCATCAGTTTATTGGTAAATTTGGCTACCAGACGATTTCCGTATAACGGATCGGCTTCAATGACTTTTTTTCGAATAACTTTTCGTGATCGTGCCATACCAGGTAGTAGTCCCGCGCATCTATTTATACGTTTCCAAGTAGTGATGCGGGATCAACTACCTGGCATAATTCAATTTTTATGCTGCTGGCGCCGCGGGTGCTGGAGCTACAGGCGCTGCGGCTTTTGGAGCTGCAGGAGCTGCAGGAGCTGCTGCACCAGACTTTTTCGCGCCATAGCGGGATCTACCCTGCTTGCGATTGGCAACTCCCGACGTGTCGTATTTTCCGCGCACAATGTGGTATTTTACTCCCGGCAAATCCTGCACTTTACCGCCCTCAACCATCACAATTGCGTGTTCATTGAGTTCGTGTCCGATACCAGGAATATAGGCAGTAATTTCAATTTTATTGGATAATCTCACCCGCGCCACTTTTCGGAGAGCTGAATTTGGCTTCCGGGGCGTCATGGTTTTGACCAAAGTCACAACTCCGCGCTTTTGCGGCGCCGGAATGGTTTTGGTCAGACGATCCTTGGCATTGTAAAACCGGCGCAAAACTGCCGCTTTCACCTTACGGGCCGGTGTTTTTCTGCCTTTACGAATCAGTTGATTAATGGTTGGCATAGGTAAAAAAATTCAAAATGCAAAGATCAAAAATCAAAATTATTGTGTTAAAAGTAAAAGCAGGAAATTTTGAATTCTGAGATTTAAATTAATTTTGCTAATTATACCTAAATTCACGGTCTCACTCAAGCCTGGCCCGATCCATGCTCACCGGGATGAGTCGGCCAATAATCACGTTTTCTTTGAGTCCCACCAGATTGTCTTCTTTTCCGGCAATTGAGGCATCGGTCAAAACATTCGTAGTCTCCTGGAATGAGGCAGCTGATAACCATGACTCGGTATAGAGAGAGGCACGGGTTACACCTAAAATCACCACTTGAGCCGTAGACGGTTCGCCACCCTCAGCCAGAACCCGGGCGTTTTCCTCTTCAAAAGTCAACTTGTCAACCAGTTCCCCCGGCAAAAGTGTCGTGTCCCCGCTCGTTTCAATCCGGACTTTGTCGCTCATCTTGCGGACAATCACCTCAAAATGTTTGTCGTTAATCGGAATTCCCTGCGACTCATACACTTTTTGGATTTCGTTAATCAGATATTGTTGAGCGCCACGAAGTCCGCGCACTTTCAACACTTCTTTCACATCCAGGTAACCACCCGCCAGTTGCTGACCGACGCTCACCAAATCTCCTTCTTTAACCAGGAATTCGCTGGTTGCCGGAATTAAATATTCACGCTCTTCAGCGGGCTTAATACCAACGCTTTTAATCCGAACCACACGACCGTCTTCTTTTTCAACAATTTCCACTTTACCGGAAATTTCGGCAATTGGAGACAAGGCCTTGGGAGTTCTGGCTTCAAATAGTTCTTCAACGCGGGGCAACCCCTGGGTCACGTCAAGACCGACAATTCCTCCGGCATGACGTACCCGCATCGTGAGCTGGGTACCCGGCTCGCCAATTGACTGGGCAGCCACAATCCCAACCGGCACACCAATTTCCACACGTTTACGGGAAGAAAAATCTTTGCCATAACAGGTAGCGCATAAACCATAGCGCGCTTTGCAGGTTAAAGGAGATCGGGCAACAATAGTATCTACCTGCTCTTTTTCAAAGACGTCAACAACTTCCTGAGTGACTTCGACACCCGCTTCAAACAAAACTTTTTTCGATTTTGGCTTGGTGACCGCTTCGGCTAAAATCCGCCCTAAAATACGGGAAGGAAAATTAGCCTGCCGCGCATCATCGCGGTTAAATTCGACACCATCAGTAGTCTGACAGTCTTCCATGCGAATAATAGCATCATGAGATACGTCAACCAGTCGGCGGGTCAAATACCCAGCATCGGCAGTTTTCAAGGCTGAGTCAGTCAATCCCTTGCGGGATCCCCGGGTTGAGGTGACGTATTCAAAAATAGATAGACCTTCGCGGAAATTTGATTTAGTCGGCAATTCAACAATTTTTCCTAAGGGGTCCACGACCAATCCACGCATGGCCGCCAGTTGTTTCAACTGATCTTTTGATGCTCGGGCTCCACCGGATTCAATAATAATCCGGACTGGATTGTCTTTTGGAAGCCGGGCCCAGGTTTCATCGGCAATAGTTTCGGTGATTTCGATCCAGATTTCATTGGCCAGCCGGCGTTTTTCTTCCAGCGTGATTAAACCCTGTTGGTAATTTTGCTCAACCTCACTGACCCGTTTTTCCGCTGCGGCAATAATTTCACCCTTATGTGGAATCATCTCGTTATCAAATACGGAAAGTGAAATACCTCCGGAAATGGTCGCTCCTTTGAATCCCAGATTTTTAATGTCGTCGATTAAATGCGCCACTTCTTCTTTGGTCACCAGATCCAGCGCTTTGGTGATAATCTGTTTGATGGTTGCAGCTTTTACGGGCTCGTTGAAAAACCTGAGTTCGACGGGCAAAACTTCGTTAAACAGAATCCGCCCCACGGTCGTAGTCGTGAGTTTTTTATTGATCCGGACCCGGATCGGTTCCCGCAAGCTCAGGCTGTTGGTCTGGGAAGCAAGAATTGCTTCGGCTTCATCGCTCACAATCGGCAGTTCTGCTTCGGGTTTGTTTTCCAGATTTGGATCAATCGTGGTCAGATAGTAACAACCCAACGCCATGTCTTTATTTGGCACGGTAATCGGCGCGCCATCTGCGGGCTTTAATAGGTTATTGACCGGCATCATGAGGCTGATTGCCTCTTCCTGCGCCGACTTGGAAAGCGGAATATGCACTGCCATTTGGTCGCCGTCAAAATCAGCGTTATACCCGGCACAGACGCACGGGTGAATCCGAATTGCCGAGCCCTCGATGAGAATCGGCATAAATGCCTGAATTCCCAGTTTATGGAGTGTCGGCGCCCGATTCAATAACACTGGATGATTTTTAGTAATTTCTTCCAGGAAATCAAATACTTCCGGATCTCTCCGCTCAAGGACATTTTTAGCTGATTTGACGTTGGGAGCAAGACCTCTGGCAATCAGTTCACGTAAGACAAATGGTTTAAACATTTCCAAAGCCATTTCTTTGGGTAAACCGCACTGACCCAGGCCCAGTTCCGGTCCCACCACAATTACTGAACGACCTGAATAATCAACACGCTTTCCTAATAAATTTTGTCGGAAACGGCCCTGTTTACCGCGCAACATGTCGGACAGTGATCGCAAAGCTTTAGTCATCACCCGTGAGGTAGGCCGCTGGGTCGTATCAATAAGTGAATCAACCGCTTCCTGCAGCATGCGTTTTTCATTGCGCAGAATAATTTCCGGGGCACCGAGATCTATCAGGTGTTTGAGCCTGTTGTTGCGGTTAATCACCCGGCGATACAAGTCATTCAAGTCGCTGGTTGCAAACCTGCCGCCCGTCAGCTGCACCATTGGTCGCAAATCTGGAGGAATTACCGGCAGTACCGTCAGAATCATCCAGGAGGGATCAATCACGGCATTTTTGACGCTTTCGACAATCCGCAACCGTTTGGTGGCTTTAATATGCCGTTGTCCAGTCGTTTTCTGCACCTCTTCGCGCAGTTGCGAAGCCAGTTTATCCAATTCAATTGTTTTAATTACCTGGAGGAGCGCTTCTGCACCCATGCTGACGGTGAAAAATCCGCCCGCTTTATATTCATGCAGCTTGAGATATTCATCTTCGGAAAGAATCGTCAACGTTTTAATTGACTTAACCAGATTCATTAAGGCCTCGAGGACTTCCTGTCCTTTACCTTCTTCTTTGGTGGCCTGTTTCTCGAGTTCAGAAATCCGCTGTTTTTCTTTCAACTGAATTTCAGAAAGGGCCACATCGCGTTCTTCTTTTGACTTGATGCGAGTTTTCAGTGCAACCCGTTCATCCTGGAATTCTTTCTCGAGTTGTTTTCTGGCTCGGGCCAGATCCTCAAGCGCCTGCTTCTTTTTCTCTTCGACCCGTTTATCAAATGTCTTTAGAACCTGTTCTTTTTCTTTCTCATCAATTGAAATCACCAGGTATTGGGCAAAATAAATAATGCTCTCCAAAGCCCGGGGAGTTATATCAAGGAGTAATGATAGTTTTGAGGGCGCGCCTTTGAAAAACCAGACGTGGGCAACTGGGGCTGCCAGCGTAATATGCCCCATCCGTTCCCGGCGGACTTTTGACTGAGTAACCTCAACACCGCATTTATCACAGATAATGCCACGGTAGCGGATACGTTTGTACTTGCCGCAAAAACACTCCCAGTCTTTGGTGGGTCCGAAGATCCGCTCGTCAAATAAACCGTCTTTTTCCGGTTTGAGGGTCCGGTAATTAATCGTTTCCGGTTTCGTGACTTCACCATACGACCACTCCCGAATGGTAGCTGGCGATGCCAGTAATATTTTCAGTCCGGAAAAATCTACAACATTGCTTAAACTGCCTTTTTTATTCATTTTGTTTCCTCAATTTACTAATGTTTCTTTGACTATGGCTTCATCTTCAGGTTCTGGCTTGGGAGCCTCAGTACTACCTGCTTCAGACACTAATTCTGCTCCCATAGCCTCGGCAATATCTTCTTTTTTTGTTTCGGTTTTTTCAGCCAGATCAGCGAGCCTGGTTTGCGCAGTCACGACACCAGTTGGAATAATATTGAGTGACAAAGCCTGTAATTCTTTCACTAAGACTTTGAAAGATTCCGGCACATTTGAGGCGGGAATATCAATCCCTTTGACAATAGCTTCAAACGCTTTAGCCCTGCCAACCACATCGTCACTTTTGATAGTTAACATTTCCTGCAGGGTATGCGCTGCCCGGTGAGCTTCAAGCGCCCAGACTTCCATTTCTCCTAAGCGTTGGCCTCCCATTTGCGCTTTTCCGCCGAGCGGCTGTTGGGTAACGAGTGAATAGGGCCCGGTTGAACGCGCATGGGTTTTATCCTCTACCATGTGGATAAGCTTCATAATGTACCCGACTCCAACCAGTATCGTGCGTTCAAACGGTTGTCCGGTCCGACCGTCAAAGAGGGTGATTTTGCCGTTGGTGGGAAAGTGAGATTTATCGAGTTCCTGTTGGATGCGTTCCTCGGAAACTTTTTCAAAAACCGGCACTGCTACTTTATACCCTTGGCGGTAGGCCGCAATTCCCAGATGGGCTTCCAACAGCTGCCCCAGGTTCATCCGGGACAGAACCGAAAGCGGGGAAATAATGATATCAACAGGAGTGCCATCGGCGAGATACGGCATGTCGGCTTCAGAAACGATTTTGGAAATAACTCCTTTATTACCGTGCCTACCCGCAAGCTTATCGCCAACGACGACTTTGCGAATTTGGGCGACCTTAATGATAATTTTTCGGTTCGCCCCGGATTCCAGCTCGTCACCTTTTTCCCGATCCAGAATTTTAATATCAATAACTGTACCCCGTTCACCATGCGGCATCCGAAGTGACGTGTCCCGAACCTCACGGGCTTTTTCGCCAAAAATTGCGCGCAGCAAGCGTTCCTCGGCAGTCAATTCAGTCTCGCCCTTGGGGGCAATTTTTCCAACCAGAATGTCGTTTGGACCGACTTCGGCGCCAACGACGACAATACCTTCTTCGTCCAGATTTTGGAGCGCATCTTCGCCTACATTGGGAATATCCCGCGTAGTTTCTTCCGGTCCGAGTTTCGTATCAACAACCGTTGCTTCATATTCTTCAATATTAATCGAGGTCAAAACGTCATCACGCACTAGGCGATCGGAAATAACTATTGCGTCTTCGTAGCCCAATCCGTCATAACTCATGTAGGCAATAAGCAAATTCTGTCCGAGCGCAAGTTCACCATTTTGGCTTGCCGGACCATCGACAACAATTTCGCCTGGCTTAACTTTTTGACCAGGTTTAACGAGCGCCCGTTGTGAGTAACAGGTTGATTGCGCCGAACGTTTAAATTTCTCAATTCGGTACGTATCTTCGGTTTTGGGACCGGTTTTAATGACAACTTGTGTTCCATCAACAAAGGTTACCACACCGGCATTTTTGGCATATGCCACCCGCCCCATGGCGCTGGCGACCTCAGACTCCATTCCGGTTCCCACGACTGGTGAATGTGGAGTCAGAAGCGGCACTGCCTGACACTGCATGTGCGTACCCATGAGCGCCCGGTTGGCTTCATCATGAGCCAGGAATGGAATCAACGATGCCGAAGTACCAACCACCTGCCGCGGAATAATATCAATGTAATCTATCTGTTCCGACAGAACTTCAATAAAATCACCCCGGAAACGCGCCGGTACGCGTTCATTCATGATAAACCCGTCTGCATCGAGGACTACATCTGCGTGCGTAATTTTGACTTCTCGCTCATCATCGGCGGCAAGATAGGCAATTTCATTGGTAACGCGAGCACGCAGTTTACCAGCTTTAGTTTCTTTAACTACTTTCTTATAGGGAGTTTCCAGAAAACCGTATTCATTCACCCGGGCGTAAAGCGCCAGGTACGTCACCAGGCCGATATTTGGTCCTTCAGGACTGCGCACCGGATCAATCCGACCATACTGCGAAGCATTAATGTCACGAATTGAAAATGAAGCGCGTTCGCGCGAAATTCCCCCGCTCCCCATGACGGTGAGGCGGCGCAAATTGTCAACTTCAGCCAGCGGATTGGTCTGGTCAAGGATTGTAGAAAGTTGACTCGAGCGGAAAAAATCATTAATGGTCGCGATCACCGGTCGGGCATTGACAATTTGAGTCGGCGTCAATTCATCTTCGGGGGTTGAACCGGCCAAACTCATTTTTTCCCTGATCATCCGTTCAAGTCGCAGCAATCCAATTCGAAAGGCGCTCGTTGCCACGAGTTCGCCGACGCGGCGGACCCGACGATTTGCCAGGTGGTCAATATCATCAATATACCCTTTACCATTGGTAAGTCCAATGAGGTACCGGACTGCACCCAAAATGTCATCTTTATTCAACACCCAGTTTCTATTGGTGTTCTCAACTGCCAATCCCAACTTCTTGTTCATTTTAAACCGGCCCACCCGACCCAGGTCATAGCGTCGGCTGTTGAAAAACATGTTGGTCAAAAGTTCCTGGGCGTTGTCCAGTACTACCGGTTCTCCCGGCCGCATTTTGCGGTAAATCTCGAGTACCGCATCAATCTGGGATTTAGTCGGATCTTTCTCAAGTGTCATCTCGATATATGAATGGTCGGGATTAATATCAACTTCTTTAAACAAGTTGAGTAGTTCCTCATCGCTGCCAAAACCAATGGCACGTAGTAAAGTGGTTGCGACAAATTTGCGGCGCCGGTCAATCCGGACTGAAATGACGTCATTTTTGGCAACCGCAAATTCGAGCCATGATCCATGTAATGGCCGGATTTCGGCGCTAAACAGAGTTCTGCCGGTATTTGGATCAATTGAACCGTTAAAGTAAACTCCGGGTGAACGAACAAGCTGGTTAACGACACAGCGTTCGATTCCGTTAATGACAAAGGTACCGTTTTCCGTAACTGCAGGAATATCTCCTAAAAACACTTCCTGGGTAATTGAGCGGCCGGTTTGTTTATTCGTCAGGGTCGCCTCTACCCGCAAAGGCATATCATAGGTAACCCCTTTTTCCAATGCCTCGCGGGCAGTATGGGGAGGTTTGCCAAAGACATAACCGCCAAAACTCAATGACCAGTTTTTACCGGTAAAATCTTCAACCGGAGAAATTTCATCAAGGAGTTCGCGGATGCCGTGATCGAGGAACATCTGGTATGATTCCCGTTGCACAAGCGTCAGATCAAGCTGTGGAAGGTGCGAAGCTTTTTTGCCCCAGTATTGACGATGTGCTGCGCTTTGCATTGGTTTTTAAGAAAGTGGGTAAATACGACAAAAAAAGGCGTACTCCACGTTTATCGTACGCTTTTTTCTATTTAATTATTGATAGTTATACCATGCGCTCCCGGTCTTGTCAAGATTATAAACTACTCCGTAAGTAAATACTTATTCACATTTGCATTGTGCTCATCCAGAGTTTCGGCATAGTGGGCAACTCCGCTCTCATCGTGCAGATAATATAAGTAGTCGGTCGCAGTCGGACTGGCTACTGCGCTGAGGGCCGCAAGTCCGGGATTACTAATCGGAGCAGGGGGAAGACCGGTATGAGTATACGTATTATACGGTGAATTTACTTCTTTATCTTCATTGAAGAGTGTTTTTTTCCACCAGCTTTTCTCTGTCGACTGGTAACCAAACGCGTATTGCAGTGTCGCGTCAGTCTGTAGCGGCATGCCTTCGCGTAACCGATTCAAAAGAATCCCGGCAATTACCGGGCGGTCAGATTCGGTTTTCCCCTCACGCTCGACAATTGAGGCAAGTATTACTCCCTCTGCAAAAGTCAGATCCTGATTTTCAATTCCTTGCCTGATTTCGGCAGTTACCCGATCACTAAAATTCTTTTCAAATATATCTACCGCTGCGGATGCGCTTGCTTCCCGTGGAAGTAAGTACGTATCAGGAAACATGTACCCTTCACGGGCAACTTTCAAAAACTCCGCCTCAGGGATTGCCAGTTCCTGGGACAATTTCATCGCAATCTCCTCGATGCGCCAACCTTCCAACAGAGTAATCCAAACATCAAGACTCCCATGAGTGAGGGCTTGAGCCGTTGCGTACATGTCCATGGCCGGTGTCAATCGAAAATCACCCGCCTGAATACTTTGATCCATTTGCGCAAACTTAACGTACAGAAAAAAAGTAATCTGGTTTTTGATCAACCCCTCGGCTTTTAAACGGTTGGCAAGCGACCGGATATCTTCTCCTTTTGAAACCACAAACACTCTGTTTTCTGTATCTTCCGGATTTACCGCTGACGCTGCATCCAGCCACCAGATGACTCCTCCGCCAACTAATCCAAGTAGCAACGTGATAAATACCACGATTCTAATGATGAATTTATGCGTCATATATTTTCTATACTTCCGTAACGAGTGCCCGCCGGTACGTGTTTCGTTTTTTATCAAAAATGTAACGGCGGCCACAACCGCAATTAATGATAGCTAGTTTGTTTTTCGTTCGGAGTATTCCTTTGGCAAGTGGTGCACCACACCCAACACAACGTTTGTTAAGAAGCAGCCAGGTCTGAACGGGCGTGATTATTTTTTTAAGCATAAAAGGTCGTTTAAATAATCCGAAACTTGAAACGCCCAATTTGCTCGAACAGAAATGTAGATTTTCGTTTCCAGTTTACTCCAGCTGATAGATTGGTAAATGTCTCAGAGTCTCTACCGCTTCGGTCAGCCGCCATTTATCTGAACTATAAAGTGTACACAGTATATCACCTTTGTCTAATCGTTCTTCCAGTTTTCGATTTAAAAATATCCCGGCTTTCCGGTCGGTCGGGCTACCCAGAATTCTCGCAATTACTGAAACGCTGCGATTATTAAGTACGGTAATTTGGCCTTTGGTAAGCGTTTTGTGTTCGTGGCGGTATGGCGGCAACTTAAGTTGCTGGTGAGAAAAATCCGGATCTCCTCCCTGAGCTTTAATGATTTCCCGCATTTTCGTAAGCGCTTTGCCGGATTCAAGCAGCTCTATAGCCACCCGTTCGCCGTCACCTGGTTTATAGGGTGACTGCTTCATGTCAGCAAAACACAGATCAAGTAGTTTTGCTGCAAGCCGCAGCACTTTTTTTTCAAGTCCCAACGGCCTGTCTTTATCACGCTCCAATACTTGAAATACATCGCGCACTTCAAGCACTGGCCCCACCCCCCGCCCCGCAGGTTCGAGCGCTTCACTGATGTCGGTAACCACTTTGATATTGAAACGGCTGGCTAAATACTTAAATTTTTTGGCGATCATTTCCGCGTCTTTCATGTGTTTAATTTTCATAAACTGACCGACCGGAATATCAAAGATGACATGACTTGCACTTGAGGCAACTTTTTTCGCCATGATCGAAATTATAACCTTGTCGTACGACTCAAATGCCAACGGCTCCTCAACCTGAATAATAATATCGTCTGCCGGAGCCAGTCCTAAGTGTCCACCCCAGACGATGCATCCGCCTACCTTTTCCACAATGCGGACAATTTGACTGGGGGTAAACGTCACCGGTGCAATGACCTCCATGGTGTCTGCAGTTCCCGAAGGAGTAGTGATGGCCCGCGAAGAATTTTTGGGAATTTTGATTCCGGCTGCGGCGATAATTGGAACTAGAATCATCGTCACCCGGGTTCCCGCAACCCCTCCGGTTGAATGTTTATCGGCAACCAAACCACTGATCTTTAACCGATCGCCGGTTTCCGCCATTGCCTTGGTTAAAAAGAAAAGTTCATCGTTCGTAAACCCGCCGGCAAATCCGGCAGCGACGAAATACGTAGTCAGAACTGGTCCCAACCGTTTACTGGCAATTTCATCCATGACCGTAAATATTTCGTTATACGATAACGGTTTCCCAATTAGTTTCTTTTTAATTGCCTCGATGGCCTCATGTTTTTTATCCATATACATTTTTATTTCGATAGATCATCAAGATATTCCTGTAATAGTACTGCGGCGGCGAGCGCGTGTTCTTTCACTTTTTTTTGCTTCCGCGTCTTTTGACTATTTTGCAACGACTCGCGTGCCTGAACACTCGTTAACGTTTCATCCCTGAGAATAACTGGAACTTGAGTGTTATGTTTTAGTTGTTCCGCAAATTCGATGATTCTTGGCGCCAGTCTACCTTCAGGCAACCCGATGAGAATCTCACTAATCTGTAACTTCTGACATATTGCAAGTATATGTGTCAGGGCTTCTTTCTGAAATACATGCGTCAGTGGAGTTGCGAGTGTATCAGAACTGGTAGCGAGTCCCACGTGTTTTTCACCAAAATCTATCGCCAGCCGGTTCATGGCGCAACTTCCCCAAACGGCTGTTCCTGAGCCGTCAACCACAAGCGTTTCCAATACGTACCGGGAGGAACGCAGGTCACGAGCGTAATATACGAATCATCATATTGCTGTTCCAGTCCCGAAACATCTGCGGGTTCTGTAATCCGTTGAGAAACAACTTTATACCGATAATCAACTCCGTCAAATTTAATATACAAGTCATCTCCTTCTTTCAAAGTGGGAATGAGGGAAAAAATTGTGAGGTAATCCTTCGGGTTGTAAAAAGAAGGCAGGACTGAATGTCCAAAAATAACGGTATTACCCGGTTGTCCCGGTAGTCCGGTTCCACCATAATGAATGAGATTTTTAGACAAATCGTCCGTACCGATTTTCACAATCGCGTCTTTAATCCGCAGCTTCGGAATTGTCAGCGTATACGTGTCAACCGGGGTGACCGTTTTTTTGGCCGGATTTTTCGGAAACCAGGTACTCGCTTTTGAAAAGTCCTGAGTTTCGTCCAGAGGTGCGGCAAGGACTGCCGCGTCATCTGCCAACGGCGTCACAATTCCCTCTGGCACATAAAACAACACAAACGACATAATGGGAAATAATACCCACAAAAGTAATGACAACCCAATAGTAATTGAAACTACCGGCAGAACCGGCACCGTAATCGTTACGGGAACGACTTTTATATATCGATCTTGCATAGAATGATCCAACTAAAATTTTCACCTGAAACAGGTGCTCTTACTACTTTCAATCTCTTTTTATAATGCGCTCAGCTCTACGGTAATTCTATTTGCGTTAAACGGCAGCCGGCCGGACATAAATGGCAATGCTGCGCCCGTATCATAGGCGACTCCCGCCACACCTGATTGCTCTTTCAGATAACTGGTGGCAGAGTCGATCGATCTGCCGGCAAGTGATTTGGCAAATCCTTCGGTATTAATGTCCGGCAATAACTTTACCTTGATGTGCGGTTTAAATACCCAGACGCCTTCCTCCGGCATAGTAATTTCGTCAATTGACGTCTCCTGATTTTGCGGCTCATATTTGTATCCTGACGGCAACTGGGCAGTGATGATTGACTTAAGTAACTCGTTAAAGTCACTTTCAGTGTATGCGGCCGCAGTTACCGACAGCTGCACTTCAATTTGCAGTTCGTCAGCCTCATCGCCGGTTTCACGGGAAAACGATTCTTTAATAATTTTCGTTTGTAACGAATTATCAAGGATTTTTTGTGATTCAGTGAGTGTCTGTTTAATTTGTTCTTCGGCTTTACCCTTGAGCTCGCTCATAGCTTGCTCGCGCGCGCCCTGCTGATCTTCACGGGTGACGACCGAAATTTCCCGGCTGGTGCCACCGCTTAATGATTTTTCATTTCGGGCGGTGTATGAAGTCGTCGGTAAATCTTCAAACGTAAAATCAGTCCCCGAAGCCACATTCGAGGCGGTTCCGATCACCACTGCGGCAATATTAGCTTTGGTCGTTCCATACGTGAGTGACCCCACACCTTCACTGGCTGACGCGACCTCAACGTCGCTATCGAGCGTAAATTCAAGTTTACCGGAAACCAATGTCGTTCCCTTTTTGAAATTTTTGGTATTCAGGGTTTTGTTAAAGATCGTCACTTCGCCTTTGGCTTTATCTCCCACGGTTTTAGTTCCTGTCGTCGGCACGGTGACCGTACCGGTAATTTCAGTTGTGGCCTCTTTACCCGGCAGGATTTTGTCAGCGATATTAGCAGCTTCAACTGCGGTACTGACGGTAATTGATTCGGTTTTGTCAAACAGTTTCGGTTGCACCAGAATTTTTACTTTTGTCTGTGGCACCAGCCAAATTGCGGCAACCACTGAAACCAGAATCAAACCAACTGCGCCGATGACTGCCAAACCTAATCTTCCCGGCAAGTTAGGTAAGGAAAAAGCAATTTGCGGCAGTTTAACTGCCGGTAATTTAATTTGTGGCAATTTCCGTTTTGGCGGGATTTCCTGTAAAGGCAAATGAGCCGGGGCGACATTTTCAGCATCATCTACAACCGGTTCTACCTCATCAGTCATTTCAGACTCGATATCGATCTCAGCACCGGCCTTGGTAGTTTTAAATCCTAAATCTTCTGCCACCTGTCCCACTTCCTCGCTCGTGGTTTCAGACTCCATAAGTGGTACTGCGGTCGGCGTTTCTTCAGCTTCTGACAATTCCCCAGCAGACGTTTTGCCTACTTCAAGAGAATCTGCGATATCTTCAGTTGCCGGTACCGCTTCCGCTGTTTCTTCCGGTCCAACCGGTTCATCTGTTTCCGTTTCTACTTGTGCGGTGAGTTCTGTTGCGCTCGCAATCGCGACCGCTTTCACCGTATACCCAGGTGATAACACTTCAATTTTGGGAAAGTGCAGGAAATTGGCTTTTTTTTGCCAGGGATAGGTAAGCAGTTCGGCTTTTACCTTTTCACTATCCGCAGTCGTACTGTAGATAAGCATGCGAGATGGCAATACTTCAACGTCCGCAAACTCGCTCAGGATTTTCTCAACATCAGCATTAATTGCAGAACTGCGTTCCAAATATTTAATACCAATGAGTTTGCCAATTTTAAAGAGTGACAGGGAAACATGTTTACTTTCAAGACCAATTAAAATAACTGTCTGCGGTGTACCCTCATCTTTTTGCAGTAAGTGGGCAACTGCCACCGGCAACTCCACAAAACCGATGGGTTTGAGCGAGAGTGCGGCAGTCAGTTGTTTGAGTTGTTTGAGATACGTCTCCTTAATGTGATCCTCAAACAACCACTCAGAAGGTAAACCGAAAACTACTTTAGAGAGTTCTTTGCCTTCGGGAAGTGCGGTTTCAATGTCAGTCACGGAGCTATCAGCGGCGTCAATTGCGCTTTCCCATCCATCAGCGTATGGCTTACCCGAAGTTTTTAAAATCTTGACTGATCCGTCGTTACTGGTTTCCCACAGCGCGGCATCAATCCGGTCTTCAGTCACGACGAGTGCGGTCAAATATTCTTTTTCTTCTTTTTTGCGGTTGAGCAGGCCTTCAAACATAGCAAGTAAGGTCAAACGTGGTTTGACTTTGTTCCAGTATATACCAGTGTCGCAAGAAGAAACAATACAAATTGATTCTAGCTAGTGCGGGTGACGCGAACGAGGGCTCCCAAACGGAGTCTCATTCAGTAGCCCCGCCAGAATTGGCGGGTACTATGAGCGAAGTTTGGGAAACGTGAGCGGCAGGATCCGCATGGATAAGAATTAATAATTCCTTCCGCCGCCGTATTTACGGGAAGTCAACAAGTCTTTACTGTGTTTTTCATTGACAAAGCAACCAATAATCACCCACTCATTCGGATTGTTTTTATCTTTGCGGTAAAGCGCACCGACTACCCGACCATAATATTCGGCAATTCCCAGAGTCGAATTGGGAGCGTTACCCGGTTTAATGTGTGAAGAATTAAATGCACCAATAATCTCCGATTCGGAAATATTCTCCCGTTTCATTTTCGCCCGCACTTCTGGCGGAATAATCGGATTATACCGGCTTGAAGCTGCAAAGAACCCGGTGAGATAATTAATAAAGGAGTTGACGAAACTCATTATTTCATTCCATTTCTTACATCTTTACTTGAAAACTAAATCTTCCAAAGTAGTATTTTTCTTCTCGCCTTCACATTCCTATTCAACATCAACATCCGCTCTGCATCTTCTCGCTCTTGTCTTTCCAACCTCTGTGCTCGGGATTCTGTATATGCCTGAGGGTATTCAATAATATGGCGAATCCATTCTCTTAAGTATTCACGCTTAGGCTTTGACGCATTCCGATAATGCAAATGCAACAACCATCCTAGACCCACTTTATATTCAAAAACTCTTTGGTTAACATTTAATGATTCCGCCTGAGAACCTGTTTCTCTATTCAATAGTAGGGCACGAATAATTCCAAATTGGTTTTCAACATTTTGACTACTAAAGCTTAATTGTGGAGTGTTTGGATCGTATACCTTAACCTCTGAACATAACGGTACCAAACCTGCATTCTGAATTTGAAAATCAATCTCTTCTGCCTGTCCAAAATTAATTAAATTTTCTGTATGCATACTCCACACTATGCCAGAAACAACCTCCCTTTGTTGAGATGCTGAAAGAGCTGTAAATCGGGCTTCTAAACTCTTATACATTAAACTGTCAGCCCGACGTCCTTGTTCATAAGTACTCATATTTTTATCCTTTCTCTTGTTAGTTTATACAAGTATTCCTTTTATCCTTCTCACTCCACTACCCACACTTTCTTCTTTAACAATCTTAAATTTCTTACCACTGGAACCAATTTCGGAAGTGTTGGTAACGTGTGGACCGCCGCAGAATTCGGCTGAGAAATAATCATAGGGAGTCGCATGCTCAGGTTTAATTTCACCGTTTAATCCCACAAAATAAATACTTACCGTCTCCGGATACTTGGCGCCGAATTCCATTTGCGCACCCAGTTTTTCCGCATCTTCACGTTTCATCTCAACTCGAATCACTGGCAACTTTTCCTCAATTTTTTGGTTAATGAGCACTTCCACTTTTTTCTTTTCATCGTCAGTTAAGGCGCGGTTACAGTTAAAATCTATGCGTAACCGCTCAGCCGTAATATTACTACCCCGTTGTTTAATGTTTGAGTCAACGTTTTTTTGCAACGCTGCCAGTAGCAAATGATGCGCAGTATGCAACCTGGTCGTTTCCGTACTTTGGTCAGCCAGTCCGCCTTTAAACATGCCTTTGGCTGCAGAGCGTGAAAGTTCCTGATGTTTTTTAAATTCGCTTTTAAACTGTGTTTGATCTACGGTTTGCCCTTTTTTAGTAACTAATTCAACCGTTAATTCCCAGGGAAAACCATACGTTTGATAAAGGTCAAAAGCTGCTTTGCCATCTACATGCTTTAATGCTTCTAATTTTTTTAATCCCACACCTAATGTTCTATTAAACTTAAAAATTTCGGCGCCAATTTCTTTTTTAACTTTTTCGTGTATCGAAGTATCAGTGAAATATACTCCGTTATAAATTTCAAAAACTGCTTCGCTGATATATGCAAAATCTTGGTCATTGGTGTTTTGTTCCAAATTACGCATTCGTACTTCCGCCCGCCGAAGTAGTCGCCGTAATATGTAACCTTGCGATTTATTTCCTGGAATAACTCCATCTGCAATTAAAAAACACGCTGCTTTAATGTGATCCGCAACCACTCGCATATCAAGCTGGTCTTGAGCACCGGCGTATTTTTTCCCTGTACTTTTTTCAATTCGTTCAATAAGTATTGCAAACAAATCAGTTTTAAACACATCCGGATCGTCGTTGGTTGCTGCAGCCAGCCGTTCAAGTCCCCCACCGAAATCGACATTTTTGTTAGGCAACTCTTCTAATTTCCCGTTAGCCAGTTTTTTATACTGCATAAAAACTGAGTTACCGATTTCCAAAAAGCGACCGCAATCGCAATTAGGATGACATTTTTGTCCAAACTTTGGATCATGCATGATTGACGTAAATTCATAAAACACTTCGGAGTCTGGTCCACCTGGCTCACCTACTGGCATTTTGTCCGGCGTCCCTGACCGACTCCACCAATTTTTCTCAACACCGTATTCAAAGATATGGTTTTTGGGTACACCAAGAGTCAACCATTTTTTGAATGACTCATCATCACGGGGAACTTCGGAGTTACCTTCAAAAATAGACACGTATAATTTTTCCTGTGCTAATCCCAAACCTTCATTTGGATTAGTTAAAAATTGCCAGAAGTATTCAAGTTGTTTATCTTTAAAATAATCTCCCAAAGACCAGTTGCCGAGCATTTCAAAAAATGTGGTGTGTCGGTTATCTCCTACTTCCTCAATATCTTGAGTCCTAATCGCCTTTTGACTGTTGACTAAACGTTTGCCTAACGGATGAGGCTCACCAAGTAAATAAGGAACAAGCGGTTGCATACCGGAGGAATTAAATAACGTAGTCGGATCGTTTTGCGGCACAAGTGGGGCAGACGGGATTTCTTTGTGTCCACGTTTAACAAAGAACTCAATGTATTTTTGTCTGACATCCTGCGAATTCATAAGGAGTATTATAGCAGGCAATAGAGGTATTATGAATTATCCGAGCATTAATTTGCTGTGATAGAGCTTCCGTTTAAATGGATCAAGCATCAGCCCAAAACTTTCCAAAGTCGTTACACCCAGGAGTGGGGAATCCCCTTTTTCACCCAGAATGATGGCAACCGGCAACTCTTTATTTTCAAATTTAACAATCGCTCCGCCTACTTTTCTTTTAATAATTTTGCCGTCAGCAAGTACAAAATCCTGCTCATACGAAGATTTCAAATTCAGTTTTTTTACCAGTTCAATCGGAATTACCGTGTAATGCGCCCCGCTATCCACCAGAAAATTCTCTTGCGCAGCAAGTGAGGGATTGGCAGGATTTTTAATAGTAAGATTAACTTTAGTCATTCCCATAACCTTATTGTAACACAGAAATTGTGCACAGATTCATACTGCAGTATAATCCAGACAGTAAAATTTCTGTTAAACATAAATATGTCAACTTTACTTCAGGTCGCCCAACTCGGCCAGCCGATACTTAGACAAAAATCGAAACCAGTTGCAAATATTAAGGATAAAAAGATCCAGGAACTGATTGGTGATTTGTTGGCTACAGTCATGGATGTCAATGGAGTGGGCATTGCCGCACCGCAAGTCTATCAACCGTATCGGATTTTTATCGTCGCTTCACACCCAAATCCGAGATATCCAAATGCACCTGAGATGGAACCAACGCCGATGATTAATCCAAAACTAGTCAGTCACAATAAAGTAATCAAAAAAGATTGGGAAGGCTGCTTGAGTATTCCGGGTATCAGAGGTTTAATTCCCCGATTTACGGAAATTAAAGTCGAGTACACGGACCGAAATAGTAAAAAACAAACAGCCAGTTACACTGATTTTGTGGCGCGCATTTTCCAACATGAACTTGATCACTTGGAGGGAACTGTCTTTTTGGACCGGGTAGAAAATATCAAAGAAATTATTACTGAAAAAGAATATCAAAGATTATTTGTTAAAAGAACTAAATGAACCTCAGCTTTTGTTGACTAAAAACTTTTGCAGTGTACGACTCACTTCATCCATGTCTTTTATCGTTACGAATTCACCAACTCCATGTACATTATTCTCACCACGTGCAACTCCCAATCCTATATGAGGTAACCCTTGATCTTTTGCCCATTGCGCAAGTGGCGTTGATCCTAAAATACAACAAAGCTCACTTTCACCGGATACTTTTCTGTATAACTTTGAAAGTTCTTCCCCGTACTTACTATTAGAACCGTAGCCTTCGGTGATAAGAATATTATTTATCTCTACATGAATATAATTCTTTTTGCAGAATTTTTCGAGATCTTGAATAAGTGTCTCTTTTTCTTTATATGTGTTTGCTTCAGGAATATACCTACAATCAACTTGAAACTTGCAATATTCCGGAATTGTGTTTATCGCATTTCCACCGGCAATTGTATTTACGTTACATCGTGAACAAACAAATTTTAAGTTCGACGATCGGAACGCTTTAAATTCTGATACTTGTTTTTCATACTTGAGTTTTATTCTTGAAAAAAAGTGTGAGATGAGCAATGCTGCCTGCTCTATACTATTAACACCCAGATTGCTCATTGCAGAGTGTGCTGATTTACCAAGAATTTTGATCGAGAATTGGAGAGAGCCTAAATGCGCAATGGTCACACCACCTGCGAAGGTATCAGTATCATACACTAAAGTATTTTTGGGTAATTTGAGTTTGTGCGTCATAAATCGAAGCTGATCAAGTTGATCGGTCTCTTCATCAGTCGTCACCCAAAACACCAGATTAAATCTTATATTTTTATTTAAAAGTTTTTCGAATGCATCCAGTACTGCTACCGTCCCTCCTTTGTGATCTGAAGCTCCTCTGCCGAACACTTTTCCATCTTTTAGAGAAAAAACAAATGCATGAGGATAATCAGCTGACACAACATCAATATGATTGTAAATAAGAACTGTCGGGAGCTTGTTACTTGCAAATTTACGGGCAATTAAGTGTTGTCGGTTGTTACCTTTTGCAACATTCACGGGAATGGAAACTACTTCGGTTTCAAAGTCTAAACCTTTTAACATTGCTTGAAGTAATAAAATAGCTTTGGGATAATTTTCTCCAGAAGCCAAACTCGTATCAAGTTCTATGTAGTTTTTAAAAAAATTCCAAAGATGTGGGGAAAGAAAATCAGTTGATTTATTCATGTCAGCTGGAATTATAGCCTATTGCAGCAATAACTAAAGCTGTTCATTTTTTTGAGGCAATATAGAGAAGCAGGATAACCACTGCTAATATCCCAACAGCTATGTAAAATAACAGTAATCCCTGATCAATGTTCGTAAAATTCATTTCTTTGCCTCACGAGAAAGTAGCAACCCAATCATAACAAACGCCAAGCCAAACAACAATCCAATAAGAACTGCACGTATAGTTGCGAAATTAAAACTGGGAGATCCTGGTTCAAAGTATTTCAAGAAAAGAGATGCAAATACAAGCAACGAAAGGTTCAAACAATATTTTGAAAGCTCTTTATATTGAAATAAATTTAGTCTGACTCTCGGTTTTCTCTTCATAACAGAAGAGTAAATTCACTGTTACACTTTCCGGGGAATATTTTTGAAGAGTTTTTTCCTGAGTTCCTGAGTACTTTGGCGTCCATGTTGCTGTAATTCTTCAATGTGCGCCAGTGACTCATCAACTTTTTCTACAGCTGCTTCAGATAGATCCGCCTTGGCTTCGCCCATCGCTTCCACAATTTCCGCCTCTATTTCTTTGCCTTTTTCAATCAGTTCCGCGCTTTTTTCTCGTAACACTTCAACTTTTTCTTCAACCTGGTCTCCAATCGTGTCTTTGGCAGCGCTCAGAAACTCGAGTCCTTCTTTTTGGAGTTTTTGCGCAAGTTTTCTGCCTTTCTCAGTACCTAAAACAAGAATTAGCAGTGCGCCCAAAAGTCCTCCCAAAAACATACCAAACCAAAAAACATTATTGTGCGGTCGGGATTGCATAGACATCAACTCTTTTTAGATTCTTCCTTGTGAAATAAGTTCACCAGTGAAAGTCCGGCTTTAATTCCTTCAACCAGTCCGGAGGCTCCGGAAACGGCTTTAGTTACGCTCCCGGTTACAAGACCCGCATCATCAAGCATTTTATTCATTTTTTCCATTGACCGGCGCAACTCTTTGAGAATTAAAATTACTTGAATCCCGATGACGACAAGTAATACCGTAAGCACGGTTACAACTAGAATTAAAACTACTTGTGTGGTATCCATAGGCAGTTTGTATACCAATACTCTAACATTTATCCAGATCCCGGGTCAATTCGGAGTGCGGGTAACGGTACGGGTTAGTACTGTTTTTTCGCCAACCCGGCTGATGGCTTCAATGGTGATCGAGTTAATTCCGGTTGCCAGTTGTACGTCTTTATAAAACCGGCCGTCTTCTTTGACGAGTATCGGCTCGCTATTAATTAAAATAGTCGCATCCGTATCAGTTACCCCATACATAGCTATTTCTGGAACGCTGACGACAATATCATTTGCCGGCGCTTCAAGCGAAAGCGGTGGTGGTTCATGCAGCGCTTTATACTGCGCGTAAAAATAGCCGAATAAAATGATAATCAGAGTGATTACAAAAAGGATAATGACTTTGTTTGGCGTAATCTGGAAGCGGCGGTTTTCAATCGGCTCCTCAATTGTGGCTTTACTTAACCGCTCCTGTTCCTGATACTGACGGCGGAAAATTGCCATCATGATCTGGATTTTCAAACCTAAAAAATGGGTGTAGTTTTTCAAAAATCCCTGGGCATAGGTGAGCGAAGGCAAATTTTTAAAGTCATCATGCTCCAGCGCCTCCAGGTATTTCTTGCGGATTTTTATTGCCTGCTCGACTTCGGAAATAGTCAGACCACGCTTCAGCCGTTCTTCCTTTAAGATGATACCTACTGTACGCATAACGTTAGCACCGGTTTATTCGGTTGCGGGCGGAGTTGACGGGGCAGTACCTTGAGTTTGTTGAAAATATTCGTCGGCATTTTTAATGAGCACGTCACGCGGCTTGGATCCTTCTCCAGGACCCACTATTCCGGCTGCTTCCAGTTGGTCTAAGATTCGGGCAGCCCGGGCATAACCAATAGAGAGCCGGCGCTGTAAGAGTGAGGCCGAGGCGCGATCGTGTTGACAGACAGTTCGGACTGCATCCTGAAACAACTCATCAGTACCATCAGCGCTAGCAGTTCCGCCGGCGCCTTTCTTCCAGGAGGAAACCGGCATACTGGTAACTTCTTCCGTATATTCAACCGGTGCATTTTTACTTTTGAGGAAACCGACCAGCTTTTGTACTTCCAGTTCTGACACAAACGTCCCCTGAACCCGACTTGGTTTGGCCTGATCCGGCGGGATATACAACATGTCGCCGCGGCCGAGTAATTTTTCCGCGCCCGGCGTATCTATAATCACCCGCGAATCAATCATTGAAGAAACATTAAAGGCAATCCGCGATGGCACATTAGCTTTAATCAAACCGGTAATGACATCAACTGACGGGCGTTGGGTCGCAATCACCAGATGGATTCCGGTTGCCCGTGCCATTTGCGCGATCCGGCAAATTGCATCTTCGACCTCAACCGGTGCATACGCCATCAGATCAGCCAATTCATCAATAAAAATGACAATATATGGCAAAGCCTGAAAGCCTGACACTTCGTTAAATGAATCGATGTTGCGGACTCCCACTTCGGCAAACTGCTTATATCGGCGATCCATTTCCTGCATGGCCCACTTAAGGGCTGATAATATCTTATCTGTCTCTACAATTACCGGCGTCAATAAATGCGGGATACCGTTATATCCCACCAGTTCGACCCGTTTTGGATCAACCATGATAAGTTTCACCTCATCCGGAGTTGCCCGATAGAGAAGTGAACAAATCCAGGCATTAATGAGCACGCTTTTACCAGATCCGGTGGTACCGGCAATGAGTACATGGGGCATGCGGGCGATGTTGACGACCAGCGGACTTCCGGACACATCAAGTCCCAAAGCTACGGTCAGTTTAAATTTATTCTCCCGCATCGTATCTGACTGCAGCATCTGTTTCAACGTAACAAACTCAAGTGAGCGGTTGGGTATCTCAATGCCTACGAGCGACCTGCCGGGAATCGGGGCTTCGATTCTGATTTGGCCGGTAGGGGCAGCGAGCGCCAAAGCCAGGTCATTGGCAAGTGAGGTAATTTTTGACAGCTTTGTTCCCAACGCAATTTTAAGCGCGTACTGGGTGACTGCTGGACCGAGGTTCACTTCAACCACGCGCGCCGCAATCCCAAAACTTTCCAAAGTGCGCTCGATAATCCCGGCATTTTCTTTTAAATTTCCCCGGTCGGCTTTACCCGAAGGCGCTGCCTGCAACAGTGACACCGGCGGGTATTCCCAGATATTTGCTGCCCCCGGAGACCGTGGCTGGTTCATCACCATTTCAGATGAAAGCGCATTTTGTGGTTTTGGTGGTTGTTTTATGAATGGTGGTGGCGCGGTCGGGCGTGTTTCTTGATTTCCACCGCGAACCTTCAACGAAAATTTATCAAGACCGAACAGGCCTTTTTTCTTTTCTTCAAAATCCTGTTTTTTCGTTAAGTCTTTTTTCTTTTCCAATGACGGGTTTGGGCTTTTGATCGCATTTGCAAACACGGTCAATAGTGTACCTGCACCGTTAATTAACTGGTCAAGTGATGTGTTAAAAAAGATGACAATCCCGATTACTAATCCACCGATTAACACGAGCGCAGCTCCCGGGGTAGAAAGCAGTTCAGATAATTGCAGCCACGATCGTTGTCCGACCGTACCCGAACGGCTGATGGTAACCAGAGAAACCGAAGCCAGTGCCATGCCAATTGACAGATTTGGCCTGGATAGAAACGTTTTCGATCTGACAATGAGGAGTCCAATGGCAATACAATTTATCGGGATAAGATAAATGCCGGCGCCGACCAGTTCATATAGATATTCATAGAGCCGGGTGAGGAGTTCCCCCTGTTGACCAAAGGAAACAATCGTGAGACCTGCTACACCAAAAAATAACAGGGCGAGTAAGGTATAAAGAGTATTTGATTTCAGTTTGTATTTTCGGCGCCGATGGTGCTTGCTCATTTTTTTCCTTTTTGCCATATATACCTTTCTTACTGTATTTTGCAACAATCCAATCTTCAAAAGGTTGCAAAATCAGAATAGAAAGAGTTATACCCAAACATTTTTAAATAAAACGGGTATAGCGTATACTATCGCACACCACTTACTTTTTTTCAATGAAAAAAGCTTTACCTTACCATCGCAACGTGCTACTCTGTGTTGTTATTATATAAGGAGGATTTATGGACGATACTATTACCGGACCCACAACCACACCGATTACCACTGATCAAACTGTCGCACCTACTGCATTTGATATTAATGCATATAATGCGACTCTGGAAACGGTGCGGCGCCGGATGACGATTATTGAAAAGTCAAAGGAAGAATTTAAAAAACTCAAGGAAATGTATGATAGCGCGTTAATGAATAATACGGTCTACGTCGAAGCCGACAAGGCAGTGAAAGACACGACGAATAAACGGAAACTGGTCGCCAACCAACTCATTAAACAACCCGGCATGGCGGAAACCATCGGCAAAATGAAAGCCATCAAAGAACAGATTAAGGAAAACGAAGAATCGCTCGCTAATGAACTTATGGAATATTACCGGACAGCGGGTGTCACCGAAATTGAAGATGAAAACGGTCAGGTGCAGGAATTTGTGATTTCGGTGACACCCGCTGTCCAAGTGAATACCGAAAAGTAAATTTAATTCCCCCACTCTTTGACGACCCAGGCAAAATCCAGGGAGTTGTTTTTAGAATCTTGATTAGTATCGCAGGTAAATGTACTACATACATTCGTTAACCAATTAGTCAGTAATAATTTCCCATCGAGACCATTAACCATTCCATCGTGGTTAAAGTCAGAAGTAAGTGAGGGAGATGGACTCGGTAAAGCCGAAGGTAATGGTGAAATCGATGGCGCTGGACCGCAGGTTTCCTGACCAGTTTGGACATCTACCCAACACTCCTGGCCGTGAGCTTCAATGATTCGAGTCAGGTTTTGCATATAGTAATAATCACCAAGAATTGCATCGGGAACATCCAAATATTTTCGTAGCTGGTTTGGATTTTCTTTTTGAACCCAGGCTTTAAGCGGAAACACCATACCTCTAGCATCAGGTGGTACTCCTGAGCCTTCGCCGAAGTAAGCAGTCCACATTGGCGCTTGAGCCATATACCAAAGCGGCCAGAAGTATTCAGCTCGGGCGAGCGAGTAAGTATCTGATCGAGAAGAGCCTAAGACCGCACTTTTCAGGCTGGAATTATTGTAAAAATATTTGCCGATTTCGGGAGCTATATCAAGAAACTGAAAACCTAAATACATACTTCCAGTCTGGTAACTGCCTCCTTCACCACCATCGAATAAATATGTAGTATACGCATTGGCCGCAAACTGGATGAAATTAGTTCCATTATTTAAGCCAGTGTTGATATCGGAAACGGCAGTATTTTGCATTGAAGTATCCGGTGTGGGTTTGCCCTGAGCAAGTCTGGCCATGCCAATTGCTCCGGCAATAGAGGAATAGTTTTGGCTGGCTTCGGATCTATAGCTATTGTAAAAGCTGGTAATACTACTCCAGTTGTTTTGAATGTATGGCCAGTCTCCAGTGTTTTTGGCGTAAAGCCAGAGTGCATAGAGCGCAAAAAGCTTAGGGCGGGAAGAATAACTACTTGGAAGATTCCCTCGCTCAGCACTCGTTAATTCATCAGGATTTCTTTGTGTACCAGTTTGGGCACTTAAAAGTGTAGCTGACCAGACAGGATAGGTAACCATTTCTGATTGAAGGTATGATTTAATCGAATTTTGAAGAGTGGAATTTACATAAGGATAAACTAAGCTTAAAGTATAGACTGTGTCATAACGATGGTACCAGTAAAATTGACCATTTCCCGGATTTCTGATTTCTCCATAGGCAGCACGAAATGGTGCTAAATGCCCAGCGTTTACTACCTTTTGAACCTCGCTTTCGAGTTTTATGGTAAGGTCACTGGCACTGGTGATATTTTTGGGACGTAAATATTGCCAGATATAAGAGCTATTAGTCTGGGCAAAAATGCGCTTTGGCATTAAGACCAAAAATAGGCTTGCTAAAATGAATAAAATGCTTATTTTTTTCAACATTACTGTCCTTCAATAGCTACGATAATCCCAACGTCACCTTCGTTAACATACAACAGGCTTCTACCATTTGTTGTTGCTATGGCAATGCCCGCAAAACCAGTGGAGTTGTTATAAGCGCTTGATGGTTTCGCATTATTTGATGTGCAATCAGGCTCCGTGTCATTGCCAAAATAAATAATTTGAAAGCCCCACGCTCTGAAATTTCCACAATCCCATTTTGCACTTTGAGTTGTTAATCGTGTTAATGTTCCATTTGTTAAATTAATTGCGTGGGTGCCGCGGAAGTGATTGGAAAAATATACGTAGTTGCCACCAATCGTGGGTTGAAACCCGTTATCAAGTTCTGGGGCCAGCTTATTACCACTGGAATTTGTGAGGCGGATTCTGTCGCCAGTGGTTAAATCCATTGCAGAAAAGTCCGGGCAATACTTGGTGCCAAAACAGGCGACATCAGCGAAGAAATAAGCGTCACGCGTTCTCCAGTATGTAAGCAAACGGTTTTGGTTATCAACTACAGGAGAATGTGCCGTGTAGTTTTGCCCGGTAACTCTCCCCATCGCAACCTGGAAAGGTTCATTGCCGGTTGCAATGTCAAAGACATACATACTTTTCTGGTGAGGGTTTTGATTTAACCAATTAAGGATTGCGGTTTCTTCCTGGTCCCAAGCAACACCGTCAGGTAATCCATCAAGGACGCTTTCCATTAAAAATTCTACTCCAGGGAGAGAAGACATTGTTTGTGTTATTACTTTGTCGCCTTTAACTACCGGCCAGCCGTAAAGAAAGCTCTGGCCAATAAGTTTTTTAGGATTCCACTTATGCTGTCCATTGGTTGTATTTAAGGCATAGAAAAACATATTCTCAGCCCCAAATAGTAGTGTCTGCCCATCTTCACTTAAAACTGGAGGCGCAACTATAGGAGATGAATTGAATGGGGAGTTGACATCATCTGGATATACTTTTGTGGCGTAACTCCAAACGAGAGCTCCGGTGGAAGTATTAACAGCATACATTTTACCATCACGGGAGCCAAGATAAGCCACTCCATTTGCAATGACTGGAGGGGTATTAATACCTGCTCCGGTCGGATAGTCCCATTTATAAGTTCCGGTATCGGCATCTAAACCATATATTCTCCCATCCATCGATCCAAAGACAAGTACTCCATTGTCGTACCCGGCACTGGCCAAGATAGGACCAGCAGTCGCGTAATCCCATTTATTATCTCCAGTAAGCGCGTCAACTGCATACATAATGCCATTCATTGCACCAAAGTATGTTTTACCACCGGCAATAATAGGCTGCATTTGGCCGGAAAACATTACAGTATACTGAAATCCCTGTTCAAATCCGTCAGTGATATTTTTACCAGCTGGTGAAGTAAAGTTTTTAACTATATGATTTTTATCAGCCCATGCCCAGGTGATTTTATAGTTTGGAGTGACTGAGACAGTGGTTCTGCCAGTATGTTGGGCATCGTGCTGGAATTGGGTCCAGTCAGTATTTTGGGTTTGGGCTATTGCTGGTTGCGGTGAAGAAAATAATAAGGAGGAATAATTGCGAATAAGAAAACCTGTTCCGGTGATTACAAAGATAACTAGGAAAATTTTAATGCTGCGATGCATGTGTTTACTATGCAATAAAGGGATGATTAAATCAAGTAATTTATTAAGAAGCTGTATCTTAATTTCCCCAATCTTTGACGACCCAGGCAAAGTCGAGGGAGTTGTTTTTGGAGTCCTGGTTGGTGTCACATAAAAATAAACCACAGGTGCCGGGTTGTAACCAGTCTGTAATTAATAATTTTCCGTCCTGGGCATTGACTGTTCCATCGTGGTTAAAGTCAGAGGTTAGAGAAGGAGAAGGACTCGGAACGTTTGAAGGTTGCGGTGAAATTGAGGGGACAGGACCACAGGTTTCCTGACCGGTTTGGATATCTACCCAACATTCCTGTCCATGGGCTTCGATAGTGCGGGTCAGGTTTTGGAGATAAAAATAATCACCTACTAGAGCATCAGGTACATCAACATAAAGTCTAAGTTTTGAAGGTGGATCTTTTAGTATCCAACGGTGATAAGGAAAGAGCCAATGCCTGATTTCGTAATTTGCACTGAAACCTTCACCGTACCAACCGTCAGAATTTGGAGATTGGGCGAGATACCAAGTCGGGTAGCGCGTTTCTGCACGAGTAAATGATGAATCGTCGCTGGGAATTCCAATTGCGGCTTGTTTTAGAGTGCTATTCTCGTCAATAAATCTGGTGACTTCAGGTGTCAGGTATTGAAAGACAAAATTTCTTGACGGACTATAGAAAGTACTATTGGCATTTGTGACAAATGTAGAGAAATTTAGCCCTGCAGTCAATCCATTTGACGCATCAGCTTGAGCCGTAGTTGCCATAGCTTGGTCAGGAGTTGGTTTTTGTGTTGCCAGTCGTGCCATAGCAATTGCCCCGGCAATACTTTGATAATATTTGGAGGCTTCTGCGCGATTACTATTATAAAAGTTTTTAATTGTGGTCCAGTTTTGCTCAATGTATTGCCAGTCTCCGGTGTTTTGAGCATAAAGCCAAAGACTGTAAATACCAAACAGTTTTGGCCAATCCCTATACCAATATTCGTATCCTGCCGTTTCATTAGTTCTCTGTTGAGTGGTTAGATTCAATTCCTGATTGCGCTGGGTACCTACGTTTGCTTTTAAAAACTGGTCACCGTAGCTGGTAATCCAAATAGGGTACTGAGTTAATTCATTTTTGATATATGTTTTAAGTTGAGGCTGGAGTGAGGAACTAACATATGGATGAGCTAAGCTTAGTGTATAAATAGTTTCAAATCTGCGAAACCAGTAGTAACGAACATTACTTTCTCCATAGAGCGTGCGAAATGGTGCTAAATGGCCGGTTTGGATTATTTTTTCTATCTCCCGATTTAGTTTTTGTTGTAGATCGGCCGCGTTAGCAACATTGGTAATTTTCTCGTACTCCCAGACATATTTAGATGATGGAGTTTGTGCGGCTACAGAAGCAGGTATTAAAAATAAGACTGAAAAAATTAGAATCAGTAAAGCGTATTTTAATTTCATTGTTTATGTTCAAATGCACCGATAAAGTTTAAAGGTTCGGTAGAATAAAACATGGTAACGCCGTTTATAGTAGCTACAGAAATTCCACTTAAACCGCCAGCACCTGAGTATTTGCTTGGTGTAAGCGGGGGGATGGCACAAGAGTCAGTGGCATTGTCGTTTCCGATATAAATAATACTTGCACCCCAAGTCCTCCAATTGGCACAATCGGAGATAGCATCGGTATGTGTCACCCAGTTTTGGGTAGCATTACTCAGGTTGACGACATGAATTCCCCGGAAACTATTTTGCATATACATATAATTTCCGGCAGTAGTTAGCATAAAACCGTTATCGAGTTCGGGACAAAAACTGATTGGGGTTGAAAAAGAATACTTGATCCTGTCTCCGGTATTTATATCTATCCGACTGACATCTGGGCAAAACAGTGATCCAAAAGTGCCACCGCTAAAAAGCGTCGAATTTCTTGACCTCCAGTAAGTGATCGGTTGATTATTATGGTCAAGCGTGAACGGAAAAGGTGGGTGGTTATTCCCGGTGACTCTACCCATTGCCACCTGGTATGGTTCTTGACCGGTAGTAATATCGAGTACATAGAGAATTTTTTGATCTGGGTTTTGAGTGAGCATGTCTATTACTGCTTGCTTTTCTTGGCTCCAGCTCACACCATTTGGCAGTGATTTCAACAAATCTTCCATAGGAGTGGAAATTTCTTCAGCTCCGATAAATGAGGAGACTGTGTAGATAAGAATTTTGTCCTGAATTATAACCGGCCACGAGTTGAGGTAACTTTGACCGTTTAGTTGTTTTGGGTTCCAACGCTCGGTTCCATTTGAAGTATTTAGAGCATAAATATACATATTTTCTGCGCCAAATACGACCGTTAAACCATCAGCACTTACCGCAGGAGGGGTCATGATCGGCGCTTGGCTAAGATAATGATTGATATCGTTGGGATAAGCTCTATTGGTGTATGCCCACTTTAAGTTTCCAGTACTAATCTCAAGAGCATAGAGTTTACCATCTCTGGAACCTACATAGACAGTTCCATTTTGGATTGCTGGTGCAGCTGTGATACCAGCTCCGGTTGGGTAATCCCAGATTTTTTGGCCATCTGAAGCTCTGATCCCATAAATGACTCCATTAAGAGAAACTGCCACGACCACACCTGAGTCATATGCAGCGGTGGCAAGGATTGGGCCACCGGTTGGAAATTTCCACTTCATTGTGCCCGATAGTGCGTCAAGCGCATAAAACATCCCGTCCATATCTCCCACAAATACTTTTCCCTCGGCAATTATCGGTTGTATTGAATCGGCAAAAACTACTTGAGCGACGAAATTTGAGCCAAAAGGGTCAGTCAGATTTTTACCTGGAGCAGACACAAAATTGTTCACCTGATGGGCATCATCAAACCAAGCCCACTTTAGGTTGTAAGGAGGAGCCACGCCAATACTGGTTCGACCAGTATGTTGTGCATCATGAGCCAACTGTGGCCAGTCGGTTGAGCCAGTCTGGGCAACAACCGGCACTGGTGATGGGAATATAAAAGCGGAGTGATTTTTAATAAAAAAACCGAGTCCGGCAATAATGAGAAGTATAAAAAAAGTTCTAATGCTGCGGCGCATGTGTTTACTATGCAATAAAGGGATGATTAAATCAAGTAATTTATTAAGAAGCTGTATCTTAATTTCCCCAATCTTTGACGACCCAGGCAAAGTCGAGGGAGTTGTTTTTGGAGTCCTG
>Ga0209542_10003031_pt1 | contig 36539 bp, 38 predicted proteins | sample RifCSPhighO2_01_FD_184028 | JGI IMG/M metagenome (GOLD analysis project Ga0209542, IMG submission 184028) | Soil microbial communities from Rifle, Colorado - Rifle CSP2_plank highO2_0.1 (SPAdes) (version 2) | ecosystem: Environmental > Terrestrial > Deep subsurface > Rock core/Sediment ...
CATAAAAGACCTCAACTTCATCACTCAACTTTATCTTTTTGTCCAAAACTTCTATCTTTCTCATGGATATCCATAGATATCCTAAGTATTTAAACTTTTTGCTTTTTAATCAAAAATTAGAGTGACCTCTCACCACGAGGGATTTCGCAAAAGTTTAGTCAAAACAAACATTTATATGGAATATTGAATAAAACAACATATGAAAAAGAGTTTTGCAATAATTTTAATAACATTTTTATTGATTCAAATAGTAATAGCTCAAACAAACACAACTAACAACAGTCTTACTGCAATCAAGAAAATAGGAGATGCAACAGATGGCTTAGTAGAAAAAGAAATCCTAATAAATGAAAATTTAGCAATACCTATAAAAATCTTATTCGGAGTTAAAGGTCCCGTAACACTATCCTTTGCAATAATGATCTTATTAATTTGGATAATGATGTTAATTTTTTTAAGAAATATAATGATATTAACTCCTTTCTTTAAAGGAGGAATTTCCTGGCTAATGGCAATAGTAGTAAATCTTCTAATCGCCCTCTCTGGAGGAATGAAATTCTTAACAAAAGTATTCCTTGAAACAGGAAGCATATTCAAATTCCTTGAAGAATGGACCACAGGAGCACTAATCGCCTCAATAATTTTAGTTATAATCATCTTCTTAGTCTTAGGAAAAGCAATGAAATTTATAAGAAGAAAAGAAGAAATAATGAAAGCGGAAGAAGAAAGCACAAAATTAGGCGTAAATCTTGGATTTATAGGAAATCTTAGAAAAATGTTTGGTTGGGGAAGTAAAGTAAGTGGACCTTAATAAAAAGATTACTTCTGAACCTGTTCAGCAACTTTAACCATATTCTCTTGAAACTTTTCAGTCTTTTTAACCTTCTCCTCAAGTAGCTCTTTATCTCTTTTCTCCCTTGCCTTTATCAAACTCTTACTTATAGATTTATTTACCATTAAATAAACAACAAGTCCTCCAAGAACTACGACAAGAGTCAAAGATTTCCACCAAGGAGATGATTTAAACAAAATAACTTTAATTAAACCAGTTGATATAAAATAAAACAAACGAGCTTGAGCAAGAACAATTGTCAGAGCCAAAGCAATAAAAAACTTCTGAAAACTAGATTTTATTAGAAAACAATTAGTATAGCCATAAAGAGAAATGGCTGTAAACACCCAAAGTAGAAATATAAATAACATCTCAAGAGAGATCGCCCAGTCGTGAGCAAAAAGAACAACAAAAACAATATTTATCTTGGTAAAAAAGGCATCTACTCCCGCAATTGCTTTATTCTTAAGTAAAAACTCTTTCCACTGAGAACCAATAAAATCCCACTTATCTCGTTCAGTAAATCCTTTTATCTTAGTAATATTATTTTCTAAATTATCAACCACCCCTTCAATCTGATCTTCAACACCAGCAAGCTGCGCAGATACAAAAGCAAGAGACAAAATAAGCAAAATCAAGCAAGCATAAAACTTATTCATATGAAAAATAAATCAAACAAGTTTAAAACCTTTTGGAAAATATAAAAATTAAGTACGTTTATACTTTAAAATTTTCTCTTTAATTTGAGTAATCTTCCTATCAATTCTACTTCTAGCTACTCTAGCTTCATTTGTATCTCCAGTAATAGCTGCAATTCTGTCAGTTTCTACTGCAAGCTGACCTTCCAAAGAAGCAATAGTATTAGCATTAAGTTCATCAATATAACTCTTACCTTCAGCCTTGAACAACACCTTCAAAAATTGTTTCTCCAAGAACAAAAGCCATATTACGGCAAATGCGATTACTCCAATATAAATCCAGCCTTGGGTTAAATTAATTACTCTTGTTCCACCAGTTGTAAATCCAAACATACCATCAACTAATTTCCACACCCAAAATATAATCAATGCAAACCACATGAACTTAGATATCATAAGTCCACCAACACCGTCGCCCTTGCTAATCTCTATACTGAAAAACAATAAGACTATCAAAGGCAACAAAGCACTTAAAACAAATCCAAGAGCACTATATCCCGCAAGAGTCGTATAAACATCACTAGGAGTTATATATGCTGTAGAAAGAAATCCAACAATAAGAGCTAAAATAAACTTAACACTACCATGTAACTTATCATTAAGAACGGGAATAAACCCAACAACACTATAAACAAATAAAGTAACAATCAACCAAAAGAGATATTTTGCTATATTAACATCTAAATTTCCTTTTTCCCAATTAGTAAAAAGATCTTTTACAGGTTCAAAAACACCTGACTGGGCTGAACTTCCTCCACCAAAAAGATTTTGCCACCAAGAACTTTGAGCACTAACAATACCAGCAACAAAACTAAATAGGATAAGAGAAACAAAAATCAAACCAATACTCTTTTTATTAAACATGTTACAGCAAATGAGTTTCAGTATTTAAATATTTCTCAACTTTAGAAAACCCTCTAAAACCCCTCCCCATCAAAAACCTCTATTCCTCCCTACCACTAACGGACAACATTCACAAAACAAAAAACCCTCGCTCTTCCCACATCTTGAAAACCAGAAAAACCCACAAACCCCTCACTGTCATCAATCAAAACCCTCGCTAATTATAATTCTCAAAAACTAAATCTTAACTCTTTTCTTAATCGTCTTGATAAAATCCTCTATTTGATAAAGTTCTTTAAAAACAGCAAATAAATCTTTTTCAGTAATATCTTCATAAAAATGAGCAAGAACATTTCTTCTTGCAATTAATTTATTTAGACTATCAGCTTTTTCATTATTTATCACATTAGCCTTTGCCAATATAGACATCGTCCTATCGTAAGCCTCTGGAGCGCCAAGCTCCTCTGCAGAAATTATCTCATTGCCCAAATCCAGAAGACGATTAAGTATGGCAAAAATAACCATTGACAAAGCATAATAATTCCTTTTATCCTCCAAATCAGAAACCTTCTCAATTTTATAGCTTCTGGCATCATTCATGTATCTCTGCAAATCTGCAATAATCTTGCCTATTCTTTGAACGTCATACATTATTTATTAACCTCGTATAAAATCTTTTCATAAAAGATGAAAAATCAAGATAACTTCTTAAAATTTTAACCTTCAAATCATAAATTTCTTTCTTATCACGACAATAAATTAACTTGCCTTCTTTCAAAACATTGAATTGTATAATCAACGGCAATCTAGAAAATAAAGATATATCTATCATCTCATCTCCATAGCTCATTATTTCCAAATCTGTTTCTTCAGATGAATTTTTTGTCAATACAGCCAAATCATAATCTGAATCTTTTCTCGCTTTTCCAGTAGCACGACTTCCAAAAATGAATATCGCAGAAACATCTAGAATCTCTGATAATTCAGAGACAATCTTATTAATCTTTAATACAGCCTCATTCATAAAAATAATCAGTAAATGAGAGTTAAAAATCTTTGTAATCTCTACAACAGTCATGTTAAAACTAAAAGAGTAAAACAAAACACTTTCAGAAACTCTGCTGTTTTTTTCTTTTCAAGAAAAAATCCTCTGGATGGGTTGCACCCTTTCGCTTCGCTTACCCTCGCCTAACAGGCATTAACAGTAATTTTACTCGGAAATCTGACTTCGGTTAATCGCGATATTATGCTCAATTTTTGAGAACGCCTAAGAATGTGGAGAGGGGGAACTTTCTTTTAATGTTGCCATCACTCGCTGAACTAACTTTGGTTGTAAGGCACTTCCTAAATCTGCCATTGAATGAACATATGGATTTCCTCTATAAACTCTTTCACTAACTGTATTCACGAATGCGCCTATAGCAGAACTGACATAATGTTCTACATATTTTTCAAAATCATCTGGGGAAATTTTACCAAATGATGCTACACCTAAATCATTCAGATACAGATGTGGCACATCATTAATGTCACATAAATTAACACTATCACGCCCCAAACGTGCACCATTTTTAACTAATTTTGCAACCTCATCACCAATTGGAGCAAATAAATCTAAAGCAGTTTCATCAGTAACTTGTTCTTCTGCTTTGATTAATTTACTGTGTCTTCCTCCAGGATTTTTGGAGTCATAAATTGGAAAATCATGATCTGAATATCTTCTCATGATTAATCCAGGAAATTCATATCCATTAACATTGGTTGGAACAAGTTGGCATAGATCATTCACGTAAAATCCAAGACCTCTTAATCTGTCTGTATTTTTAGGTTCTTGCAATACTTTTGTCCATTTTTCAATAACAACTTGTGGATGACCAACTGTTCCAGGTAATGCAAGTGCATATTGTTTATTTTTAATAGTTACCTCATAAACTTCTTTACTTCCACCTGATCCTAATCTTTTAGAGGCTGTTGCTGAAACACCATCAACAAACAGTGATTCAATGCCAGATGAAGCCCTACTACGAGTGATGGCACTAATTGTATCGAGATTTAGCAGTCTAACTGCCTCTTCTTCATCCATTCTCCTAAATTCATCTATCATATAATTTAATAATACTTAATCCATTTATAAATATTTCGTAAATTAACCACTATTGAGTGACTATGAAGAAAGTTCCCCTCCCCCTTGATGTTTTAACATAATGGGACTTCGTCCTTGAAGACGGCGCTCTCAAAAACCCACAAACCCCTCACTGTCATCAATCAAAACCCTCTCCAATCAAAATCTCAAAATAAACATCAAATCACAATATTTAAATTAAACAAAGAATGTAACACTATACACCATAATGGAGCAAAATAATTCTATAAAACTATTTGAAGATAAAAGGGTAAGAGTTCAATGGGACTCACAGAAAGAAAAATGGTATTTTTCAATAATTGATATAATTAAAGTTTTAACTGACAGTATTAACCCAAGAAAATACTGGAGTGTGTTAAAAACACGTTTAAAGGCAGAAGATAGTGAGTTGGCTACAAAATGTAGCCAACTGAAAATGAAGTCATCGGAATTCTCTATATCAAAAAACAACCTTTCCAAAACAATAGTTTCTACAGTCAATAAAAAACCCAAAAGAAAGCAGTTATTCATATCTATGAAATTTAAGCATAAACTAAAGAATGTATATTAAGTTAAATTCATGCATATGAATATAATCATAATTAATATAGAACAAATTAATCAATTATTCATAACTATGAAAATATAGAAAGATTTATAAATCTATAAATTCTTAACAATTTATGTTCATTGAAACTATAATTGGCTCGCAAGAGAAAGTTAAGATATTAAGAGTACTTTTAGAAACTAAAATAGCCTATTCGCTTGCAGATATAAAAGAATTGAGTGGTCTAAGCATAGGAGCAATTCATAAAGTTAAAAACTTATTGTTAAAAGAAAATTTAATAATTGAAAAAAAAGGTAAAGGAAAACAAAAATACTATCAAATAAATATAGAAAATAAGTATTTTAATAATCTGGCAACTATCTTTGATTACGAAAAAAACGAGAGACGAAACATTCCAGTTCACATATGGAACAAATTAGAAACTTTATGCTCTAAATTAAAGAATAGATTTAATCATAAATCAAGAAGCATAAAAGATATAATCCTGTACGGTAGCTTAGCCAGGGGAGAATTTAGAATTAATAGTGATATAGATTTGATTATTATAATAGAAAATGAATTTCAAGAAGAGACTAAAATAAGAAAATTATGTGGAGATGCTAAAATAAAAAATAAAATAAGCCCAACCTTTGTAACTCAAAAAGAAATTGAATTAGCAAGGTCAAAAGGCTCAGATTATTATGAAAATCTATACAAAGAAGGGTTAAGATTAATATAATGGATAAAGAATTTGAAGAAATGTGTATGAAAAAAAGAACAAAAGAAATAGAGCCATCTGTAATAGAAATCACTAACCCGCTCCAAATTGCAAATTTGGCTAAATCAACCTCGATACTTAGTGCTTACTTTTTAAGTGGAGCCAAACACATGCTTCACAGTAACTCGCCTTTACTCTCAATATTAATGGCATACTTTGCAATGGAACACAAAACCTATGAAATTCTTGCTTTAAATGGGCTCAAAGTAACAAGTCATGTATGTGCAATCAAAGGTTTAAGCAGAGTAATTGAAAGAAGAGATTTGGCTGAAACATTATCTAGGGCTTATGAAAACAGGCTAGAAGTCAACTATTTAGGGAATATGAAGACGGTTGATTTAGATAGAAACCGAGCAAAAAACTTTATTGAAAATATAGCAATTCCATTTATCAAAGAAATTGATAAAGTCATATCAAAAATCAGCTAAACCTCATAATTTCTAATAAATCTTTTCATTTAAGGCTATTATTAAAGAAAAAGTAATTTTAATAGTCTTAAAGCGAACTGTCTAACAGAAGCAAATCTCACAACAAAACCCTCGCTCTTCCCACATCTTGAAAACCAGAAAAACCCGCAAACCCCTCACTATCACCAATCAAAACCATCTCCAACTATAACTCTCAAGAAACAATCATTTCTAAAACTAACACTTCAAACCCTATATATCTAAACCCTCTAAAAATCAAATCAGCTCCCAACCCTCATTCGCTCTTTCATCAGCCTATCCAAAGCTTCACGACCTTTTTCAGTCTCTTCAAGCCTCTTATAAAATTCATCTGCCTTCTCATAAACTGCATCAATAAAAACATCCATCACTTTCTTCCATTCATTCCTCGGAGCCGTCCTGACAAATTCAGCCCACTTCTCAACAGATTCCATATGAGATTTATCTCTAATCATTCTTCTTCAACCTCAATTTTCTAATCATTTTTTTTACCTCATTAATAAAATGCTCATCAATCTCATTTTTATAAATTATTCTTAAATGTCTTGCATCTTCCATATCTTTAGGTGCTTTTAGTAATTCCTCTTTAAAGGCGATATTAAATTCAATAGAAGAAAACCATAAGTCTAATCCTGTAAACTCAAATTTTTTCCGCGTAGCCATTTGCAGTTCATCTATCTCATCCTTAACAAATTTTACCTCCATTTCAGGAGGCATAAGGCTTCCTTGTCGAACATATCGAACACTATCTTTGTTAATCAAATAATCATAAATATCGTCTGTTTTAGTTGATTGCATACAATGAAATCCATTTCTAAGTAGCTCTTCATGAAAATCTTTAAATTTATCAAAAGAAATTTTTTCAATAATCATATCTATATCTTCTGTAGTTCTTCTCCTTCCATGAGAAATTGCAACAAAGCCAGAAACAATAATATATTTAACATATTTTTCAACAATAGCACAAAACTCTAAAGCAAACTTATCTAAAATATTTCTGTCTCCTACTCCTCGTTCTACATAAACCATCAAAAACTCAAACCCTTTAGGTATTTATCAATTTCTATTCAAAAAATGCAAAAGAATTTATACTAAAATAACCACAATAAAGAGTGGAGAATCTATCTTTAATAAAGAAAGAAGTTTTCAAAAATATAAATAAAAATAAAATTAACGCAATAGTCATTTACGGTTCAAGAAGCAGAGGAGATTATCAAAAAATCGATGCACCACCACGACTTAAAAGTCGTGGTTTGAAAAGGTGCTCGATTCATCAAAAACATACTTGTTTTTGAATGTCATCGCAATGTCGGTGCATTGCGAGATTTGGATGCTCAAAGTGTAGACCACATTCTAAAGACTTCAACTTGTAAAAGTTGAATGGATTAGAAAATTGAGATTTTCTAAGAATGTGGTTTTAGGGAAACACTTTGACATAATAAGATACCTAAAAAAAATAAATATAATAGAGAATTAATAAAAATCTACCAATTCACCAAACAATATGCTTCAAGAAATTTCCCAGACATTTTAAGACATTTGACTTAATCAAATTAAGACACCTGACTTAAAACAAACTCTTCTGAGCACTCTTCGCACGAATGGCTTTCAACTTAACAATCTGATTCTCAATTCTTTCAGCAGAAAACTCATGTTTCTTAACAAGGAGTTCACGAATCTTATCTTCATCTACTTTGGGAAAAGTTACTTTATGTTTTGAAACATTTGGTTTCTTAAAAATCTCAAATATCTCTCTCCAATTAAATCCCACATCGCCATATCTTTCAATAATATCCTCAAATATCAAAACAGGATACTTCTTCTGTCTAACAAGAGCCAAAGCCTTCTTAGGACCTATCCCTTTAATACCTCCTGGATTAAAGTCTGTTCCAACAAGAATAGCTAAACAAATAAGCTGATCCCAAGTAATTCCTAATTGGTTAATAACACCTTCAAATTCTATAATCTCAGGGGCAATATAAACAAAACCAGAAACAGTTTTCCTTTTTCTAGATAAAGTTAAATTTTGAATTAGCCTAGTTCCTCCTACTACAAGAGCATCATAATCTTGTGAACCAACAGCCCATGCTTGTCCACTCTTAACTAATTCAGCAGCCTGCATCTCTCCCTCCCCAGGGGCTTGAACAATAGCAATTCCCATCGCTTCAAGTAACTCCTTGCTTTCACGAATCATTTCATCATCAAGTCTAGTGAAACCCTTAGAATATTTACCCATTGCATCAATATCTTCTTTTTCTGCCGCATCTTCATATTTAGAAGCCATTTCATCTCTAGTCGCTTGTCTCAATTCATGAGTCTTGCCTTTCAAGACATGATAATCTCCATCAAAAACATAAATCAAATTTATCCCTTCAGAAAGTAAAGCTATATTCCTATAAAGCAATCCAGATAAATGACTCGTAACATTTCCAGAAGAATCCATTAAAGGAGTCCCATCAGGTTGGCGAACAGAAGTCAAAAACTGATATATCACATTAAATGCATCAATTGCAATTGTTTTTCCTTTTAACTCCGAAAAAGAAATCTCTTTTCTAGAAACTAAATCTCCAATCTGCAAACCCATAAATAAATAACAGTATCAAGAGTTAATAAAAATTAAGGTCCTATAGTTTAATCCCTATAGCCCATACGACCTACTCTTTCAGAAGGAGTATTATGACTATATCTAATCCTTCTAGCTTTCGGAGACCGTTTAGATGGTTCTTTATTCCGGGGATTAACCTTACAAGTAACATCCTCGACAAATAAACCAAGTACAAAATGTGTGTCAAGATGAGGATCACGAGCGCCATAAGGAATTCCTAAATCATCGCAGGTCATTGTATATCCTACAGCATCTCCTCTCATAGACGCCATTCTCTTCATTTTTTCCAGCCTATTAAATCCATTATCATAATCTTCCATAAAAAACAGGAAATTTGACATTATTTAAATCTTGCTATTTACTCAACTAAACAGTAACAAAAATCAAGATAATTTTTTTAAAACCTTAAAAACATTAAAAATCTAAGAATTATATGAAAGCATATATCACAAATATTTCTTCATCTGTAGAGGAAGAAAGAACATTTATCCGAATTTTTGGCCGTTTAGAAAATCAAAAGTCATTTGCCACAATAATTCCATTTACACCTTATTTCTATATCAGAGAATCAGACTTAAAAAAAGTAAAAAATCTCCTCGAAGACGCAATAGTAGAAAAAACAAAGTTTACAAACAAATCAAAAGAAAATGTAATAAAAATATCCCACCAAAATAGAACAGAATTAATCAAAATATCTAAAGAAATTCATCGAAAAGAATTACTAACATATGAGTCCGATTTAAACCCAACAATGCGTTATATAATAGATAACGACTTGTACAACACAATCCAAATAACAGGAGAAACAGAACCGTCAGAATTAGTAGACACAATATTTAAAGACGCAATAATCAAACCAGCACAGGCAAATATTCCACTAAAGGTTTTATCCATAGATATAGAAACAAACAAAGATACTGAAGAATTATTTTGTATAGGACTATACAGCCATAATTATGAAAAGAATTTTATAAAAAGTGATAAACCAGTAGAAGGAGCAATAGCCTGTAAAACAGAACAAGAGTTATTAAGTAAATTCAAAAATGAGATAATCAAATTTGACCCAGACATAATAACGGGCTGGCATGTAATCGATTTTGATTTAAATTATTTGAAAAAGAAATTTGAAGAGAACAATATCTTGTTTAACTTTGGGAGAACAAATGAGAATATTAGGCTAAAAATCGAAAATAATTTCTTTAGAAATTCAACAGCAAACATACCGGGAAGACAAGTTCTTGATGGCCTAAATCTCATAAAAGATCCTTTCATAAAGGAAGCTCCATCTATAAAAAACAAAGAATTTGAGTCGTATACTCTTGAAAATGTTTCTCGAGAGATGCTTGGAGAAGGGAAGATAATAAGTGGTAAAAACAGGCATGAAGAAATAGAAAATCTCTATAATACAAATAAAGAAAAGTTAGTAGAATATAACATTCAAGATTGTAAACTAGCCTACAATCTCTTAATCAAAACAAAAATACTAGATTTAGCAATTGAAAGATCTGCCCTAACAGGTCTTCCCTTGAACAAATTAGCAGGTTCAATAGTCGCTTTTGACTCTCTTTATATAAGAGAAGCAAGAAAAAGAGGACTAGTATCTCCAACCTTGCATTACACAAAAAAAGAAGAAAGAATTAAAGGAGGATATGTTATGGATCCTAAACCAGGGATATACCATAATGTTCTTGTTTTAGACTTTAAATCACTATATCCTTCTATAATTAAAACATTCAATATAGATCCAATATCGATGTTATCTAAAAAAGAGAAGGGAGCAATAGAAACCCCAAATAAAGTATACTTTGAAAACACAGAAGGAATACTCCCTCAAATAATTGAAAAATTACATAATGAAAGAGAAAGGGCAAAGAAAGAATCAAGAGAATTGTCAAGTTATGCTATAAAGATAATAATGAATTGCTTCTCTCCAGATACGGAAGTCTTAACAGAAAATGGCTTAAAAAATATAGAAATGATAGAAGTTGGAGAAAAAGTATATTCAATAAACCCTCATAATAATAATATAGAATTGCATCCTGTTGCAAAAAAGTTTTTCTATCCATATAATGGAGAAATGATAAGAATAAAGAGTAATGTAGTCGATTATCTAGTAACTCCAAATCACAGATTTTTAGTAGACTTTGGAAATGGATATGAATGGAAAGAAGCAAAAGAATTAATAAAAAATAAAAAAGATTTCTGGCTTCCAGAACACACAAAAATTAACGGGAACAGAATCAATAATATCAATTTGGAAGATCTATGTAAGAAATATAGTATATCTTATAGAATAAAAGATGAAAAACTTCAAGCCGGACCAAAGCACAGCTCAATCAATAAAATTTATGATATGGGAGATTGGTTGGAGTTTTTAGGATGGTATCTTTCAGAAGGATGTATTTATACATCTAAAATTAAAAAATACGAAAACAAAGTTTCTTGGAGAGGCGTCACTAAAGTAATTATGATTAGTCAAAAAATAGAGAAAAATAGAAAAAAGATAGAAGAATTATTGACTAGAATGGATCTAAAATATTGTAGACAGTTTAATGGATTAAGCGTAAACAACCACATCTTAGCCAATATTCTTGAAAAAGAATGTGGTATAGGGAGCAATTCTAAAAAAATCCCTAACTGGGTCTATTCATTAGATCCAATTTTATTAGAAAGATTGTTTAATTCTATGATGCTCGGTGATGGAGATAGCAAAGGAGATAGATACTCAACAAAATGTGAATCTTTAGCAAGAGACTTTCTTCAACTAATCCACCACCTTGGAATTTATGGATTTGTTTATTCAGACAAATTTAAGTACAAAGGAATGGATTACACTAGGTATAGGGTGCAAATTAATAGAAAAAGAGGAATAAGACCGTACATTACTCCAAAAAGAAACATTTCAACTGAAAATTTTGATGGAAATGTCCTTTGCATTGAAGTCCCACCATACCATACAATTCTTGCAGGAAGAAAAACAAAATTAAACTTTGTAGGGCAATCATTCTTTGGGGTTCTCGCTTCACCGAATTGTAGATATTTTAGTTTAGATTTGGCAAACGCAATAACACATTCAGGCCAAGAGATAATTCAGTTAACTGCAAAGAAAATTGAAGAAAGAGGATTTAGAGTAATCTATTCGGATACGGACTCAATTTTTATAGAAGTTGAAAAAGAAAAAGAGATACATCTTGGAGAAGAAATTCAAAAATATATAAACAGCTTTTATGAAAAGTATATTAAAGAAAAGTATAATCGAAAATCGTATTTGGAACTTGAATTCAAAAAGTATTATAGTGCATTTATGCTTCCAAAAATACGCAACGTTAAATTAGAAACAGGCTCCAAAAAAAGATATGCTGGACTCATAGAAAAAGACGGAAAAGAATCTCTTGAAATTGTAGGTTTAGAAGCAATTCGCGGAGATTGGACAGAGGCAGCAAAAGATTTCCAGATAGAGCTACTAAAAAAAGTATTTCACGAAGAAGACCCAATCAGATTCATAAAAGACTACATAAAAAAGATAAGGCAAGGAAAAATAGATAACAAATTAATATACAGAAAGTCAATAAGAAAAGACTTAGATAAATATACTAAGATCACGCCCCCTCATGTAAAAGCAGCACGCCTTCTAGACAAGGTAGAATCTAATATGATTGAATATTACATAACTGAAAATGGTCCAGAACCAATACAAAAACATAAACACAAAATAAACTATAGACACTATATAGAAAAACAGATTACTCCAATAGCAGATACAATACTTTTATTTTTTAACACTTCAATTAAAGAGATTACAAACTCTCAACAAAAAACTCTTTTCTAAATCAAAAAATCGATGCACCACCTAAAGGGTGACTGGTGCTTGTTTTTTTGATAGTTTTGTGCGTTGACTATTACGCGGAAGCATACGATTATTTAATGCTTCTGCCATATATTACCTTAAATTAGAATATAGCCTATTGGGAGGAGAATTATCCTGAGCAAGACGAGACATAAGAGATCTTACAATTAATAGGATTAAGATAAGAATTAAGATAGATATAACTGCAATAATAAGCCAATAAGCCATATTTTTAAATAAAAATTTAGATTTGATTTGAGAAATAACTTGTGCATTCCCTGGTAAATTTTCAGGAGAACTTTCGTTAGAAGTTATATTTGAGTAAACTGGTTGGAGCGAAAAAGAAGAAACCTCAACATGAAACAAAGAAAGCAAAATCAAAAATGCGGATATGCATACGAGAAGCAAAGGAATACTATAATATAGGGGAATTTTCATTAGAACAAGATCTTTTTTTTTATTCATGTAACTCTCACTTTTTACAAAATGAATCAAATTTATAAACTTATCCGGCGCAGTTCGGCGCTTCGCGCCTCACACTAACTGAGGCAATTATTTTTAGTATTTAATAACCCGCAAAAATCGCAAAGATTATTTCAAAAACTGGTTAATCAAAATATGTTTCTTAACTAAAAAGTAAGCCAAAAATATTCCTAAAAAGAAAAAAATAACTCCAAAAATAGAAAATAAAGAACTCTTCAGACCAATAACTCTACCAGTTATATTTGGAACTAAAAAAAGCAAGGAAAAAATGAATAAGCTCAGAACATGCCTTCCTTTTATCCTTCTTAATAATCTCCTTATAGGGGGTATGGTTTTTTCCGTAGCCCTATATAATGCAGCCATTCTATGTGCTTTCTTTCCCGAAATAATAGCATTCTTAGCTAGTCGTTCTAGCTTATGTTGATAAATTCTTTCCTCATGAGAACTTGGTTCTAAACTTTCCAAAGCAGCATTATAACTCTTAGCAGCACTCCTATAATCAGTTGAAGCTTTCTTGTAGAGTTTATTCTCTAAATCTTTCTCAGCATCCTCTACAAAATAATCCCCTACTAATTTAGATGTCTGATAATCATTGATTACCCTTCCTTTTCGCAAAGTTGCATGCATGACATATTCAAACAAAATAAGTTTATCAAAAAATCGATGCACCACCACGACTTAAAAGTCGTGGTTTGAAAAGGTGCTCGATTTTTGGATGCAAGAAATTTCTTCTTGAAGAGAAATTTCTGCACAGAAGTTTGTCATTGCAAACAAACTTCTTGTGCTCAAAGTGTTGACCACATTCTAAAGACTTCAATTCGTTCAGTAAGAATTGAATGGATTAGAAAACATTAGTTTTCTAAGAATGTGGTTTTAGGGAGACACTTTGACATAAGATTATTTAAATTTCTAAAATAACGCCTTCACGTCCAACATTAATAACTTTAGTTTTTCCTATTCTATCTTCTGTTCCAAAAGTTTCATGAATATGCCCATGTAAAAGCAAATCCGGTTTAAATTTTTGAACGGCCTTTCGAATAGAATCACTTCCTCTAAACCCTATAGCCTCAGAAATTCCTTTAGAGGGGTGCATATGAGTCAACATTATTTTTTTCTCAATACCCTTCAGCCCAATATGAGCCTTTTCAAGAGTGCTAAGTAATTCTCGTTCGGATATTCCAGATCTAGGACCTAAAGCAGATGAAGCACTCCCAGCTCCAAAAAATCCAACGCCTTCATAAACAGCACTATATCCATGAATATTAGTAACTCCATATAATTGAGCTAAAAAATCAGTAGTTGCAAAAGAATCCCAGTTCCCAGGAAGAATTAAAACTTTTTGATTTTTATCTTTGAAAGGTTTAATTAAATCCTTACTTTCTTTAAATCCAGTTAAATCACCACACAACACAACAATATCCACAGCTTCTTTTTCAGCACGCAAAGCTAATTTCTTTGTTAATCTACTATCTCCATGCAAGTCAGACGCTGCTAAAATTCTAAGTTTCTTATTAACCATAAAAATAGATAGAACTAGCAAATATAAACGCTTCTAAACACCCTATCGAGTATAAAGGCAATAAACTTAATCTAAGTGAAACAAAATAACTACTATATAAGATAACAAGCAAGTAGAAAAACTTAAAAGCAATATATTGGTTGAAATATAGAGATTACAAAGGATATATTAAATGATTCAAAAAACAAAAGATAGTTTCGACGTTTTCTTCAGAAGAAAACCTGCATTGATGTTAGTATCTCTAAAGAAATTAACACGAGCACGTTATGGCTCAATTCTTGCAAAAGAAGTTGATTGTACATACAGCCACGCAGTAAAAATCTTGCAAATGTTAGAAAAATTAGAATTAGTAGTTTTCGAAAAAAAGGGTAGAATAAAATTAATCAAACTTACAAAGCGCGGTGAAGAAGTAGCCAATAATATCGAAAATATCAAAAGAATTATTGTTTAATTTTTCAAACTAATATTTTTCCTACTAAACAAACATCTGTTTTTTAGTGTAAGATAAACGTAATTAATCCAATATTTCATTCAATAATTCTGGAAATTCTCCTATTATCTTGCCGAAATGATTTCTATTATTAAAGAAATAGGTTTTTGCACTAAGGCCGTTGGCATTTTCAACTCCTGCTTCAAAGAGAACCCATTGGTCATCTTTTGAGTGAAAGACCACAAAATTATCAAAATGCTCTTTAATCTTTTTAAAATCATAACCCTTTTCTGTAAAAAATCACTAGTTTTTTTATTTCTAAACATCATATTAAAAATATATTAGATAAAAAGTGTATTCTTTAATCATTCGCATTCCAAATCTATTTTTAATTTTCAACTCTCTTGCTCGACTCTCCTCACAGGCTCGTAGACTCACTACGGAGTATAATATATTTTCAACTCTCTTGCTCGACTCTCCTCACAGGCTCGTAGACTCACTACGGAGCATAATATATTTTCAACTCTCTTGCTCGACTCTCCTCACAGGCTCGTAGACTCACTACGGAGTATAATATATTTTCAACTCTCTTGCTCGACTCTCCTCACAGGCTCGTAGACTCACTACGGAGTTGAAAATGGCCTCGAAGGGATTCCTTCAACTCGCAAGAGTTGGAGGGACAGAAGTTTATCAGAACTTCTGTATGTTCAAATCCTATAATGGCCTCGAAGGGATTTGAACCCTCGACACCCGGCTTAAAAGGCCGGTGCTCTAACCAGGCTGAGCTACGAGGCCTTCGTAGTTCAGAGAAATTAATCTCCAAATTTCAAAACAAAAGATGATTTTTAAACATGTCGAAGTGTTTGAGGATAGCACTATTTAAGATGACAAACTTTTGTGCATCCAGAAAACATAAGTTTTTTTGATTATCTATTCTATTAAAACACAAATCGAAGCTAACGATATGCTCTCCAAGTATGTTCGCACTTAGCACATTTGTAAAACTTAGTTTCTGACTCATCAGACGAGCGAGTCTGCATGGTCCAAAAGTAAGCTTCATTATATTTACAAGAAGGACACTTAATTTCCACAATAGGATAAGTATTGAGCTCTGATTCTTTCACCACCGCGACTCTTTCAGGAACCGCAATCTTCTCAGAAGATTGAACTTTCAGTTTACCCTTATGCTTAAAACCACACTTAGCACATACAGGAGACTTATCCCCCTCAGAAAGCAACATTCCCCCACATTTAGTACAGAATTCCATATATTTTTAAGTTAGAAATACATCGGTTAAAAGTATATTAATCTTTCGGTTTATTATATTTTGTAAAACAAGACTAATAATCAAATAAGGCTTTAACAACAGATAATCCCTCATCCAAAGTTTCAACTCTAAAATCAGTTAATCTTCTAACAATTGGATGTTCGTGCACATTTCTCTGTTTTTCCATTACAGCCACAATAGGTTTTCTAAATGCACTTGCCCAACCATATTCTACCATTGTCCCAATAGAAACTTTTTTAGATTCGAGTAAATTAAATAAAATCGCGTCAGAACGTCTAACATCCCACATATCTCTTGCAGTTATACCTGAATCACTTGCCAAAACATGAGAAGATATCCCATCAACTATCTGTGGATGTTCTCTTAAAAACTCTTTAGCCCTCATAGGAGAGAGTCCAGTTATGTCTTCTTTTAATAATTCTTCAATAGCATATTCTCTCCAACCGACACAGCCACCATAAGAGCATCCATTAATTGGTCCAGCCAAATAAACTAATTTACTCATCAAACAAATGTTTGAAATCTGTTTTTAATAATATGTGATATCTATAATATGCATTAGTTTTTTCTAAAAATATTATTTGCAAAATCCTCTCTGGCCAGAAGGTTTAGCGCCTTCAAAAAAGATAAGTTTAATCCACCCTATTCCTGGAATTCTTCCTATAGCCTTACCAACAAATTGGTCTTCTTCAATATTAGACTCTTCTGGTAATTGGGCAAAATTATTATCTCCTTTTGTATCGTAAGGATCAATACGAACAAGTCTGTGAATCAAAGGATAACGATATTGCGAATTAAATATTAAAATATCTCCTCTATTATAAGAACCTCTTCCACTGACTAGAATAATATCTCCTTTATTTAATCCATTTTTAAAATTAAGACCTTCAAATTCTTCCTTATCTATTCCATGTGCCTCATACCAAACTCCATTCCTCAACCACCATGAATCAAAACTATCTTGATGATACATAGAACAACTTTCAACAACTACAAGAGGAAGGGGAGTCAAAAATACCCAACTAAGAAGAGGGAAAAAAATAAACTTAATAAATATAAAAGCCAAAACAAGAGAGACTATCCAAGATTTCCAAGTATCTTGTTTCAGAAAATGCCAAAACTTTTTAATATTGCTAAAAAACCTATTCATTAACATTAAGACAATTCAGTATTTAAAAATCTAATGAAGCCAAGCTTTAAATAACTATTTTTTATCTTCAAATTCATGAGAGAAAAGAGAGTATATCTAAGATTTTCTTCGGGTTCAGGACATTATTTAACTGGAGAAGTAGGGCTTAAATATAATGGAGACCAGAATCATAGAAATCCAGATAATAGAGACTTAATAATTTCTCCATTAGAAAGTTCGTCGCTAAGTATTGAAAAAAATAAAATATTTCTTCCATTTTGGCATGATGCTAAAATGCCAGCAGGAACAAAAGTATTAACAGTTGATTATGAAGGTTCAAATACTCTAACCATAGTACCCCATATACCTGAGATAAATAGATATTATAACAGAATGCCTTTTTTTAGAATGAAGTTAGAGGAAATAAAAAGAAACACAGATGCCGAAGGTGGATCTGAAATTCTTTTTTCTAAAGGAAGAATTACAAGAGGAGTTATAATACCTTACAATAGTTTCAGCATTCAACCAATATCTTTGTTAGATGATCCAAGAGTATCTGATGATGTAAAAGACCGTTTAAGAGATATAGGAACAGTATTCTAAAACATAGAAATATTTAAATAGTATATCTATATCTGTATATACATAAAAGATATACCATGGCAGATATATTCGATAACACGATTCTATGCAAAGGTTGTAATAATAAAATGGAAAAAACAGTTGTGAACCAAAATGGCCTTGAATTAAGAGCAGTTATTTGCAAACCATGCAATCAAAATATAATTCATCCAGCAGACTTAAACAACATGGAGAACTTTAAAAATATAAAAGACAAAACATATAACGTCAAATTAAGAATCATAGGAAACAGTCATGCAATAAGCATTCCCAAAGAAATTGTAGAATTTATGAGTCATCAAGAAGAAATGATGGACAGCATGGTAAGATTATGCTTTGAAGACATGCACAGATTAAGCTTGAGGTTTGGGAGACTAAAGGAAGATATATAAAGATAACAAGGAATAACAAAACACAATGCCAGAACAACCAAAACTAATCAAATTGAAAGTACTTGAAGCATTACAAGATGATGCCTATAAAGGAATCGCAAGAATAGATACTGAAGTAATGCGCGCCCTAGGATTAAACAGAGGAGATATAGTCTCAATTCAAGGACAAAGAGAAACTGTAGCAATTATAGATCGTTCATATCCTGCAGATATTGGGGAAGGCATAATTAGAATAGACGGTTTAACAAGAAAAAATGCAAAAACTGGAATTGGTGAAAAAGTGGCCATCAGAAAAGCTCAAATCAAACCAGCAAAAAGAGTAACAATAGCGCCCGCACAACCGGGAATTGTAGTTCAAGGAGATCCAGAAGCATTCAAGTCAGGACTTCTTGGTAGAGCAGTACTAAAGGGAGATTTAGTCTCACTTGGGGGAGCACAGAGAAGAAGAGATTTAATGCATGATATAAATGATGCATTTGAAGATTTACAAGATTTATTTAGAGGAGGGGTAGGCTTCCAAAATATTAGATTTAAAATAATCACCACAACTCCTTTGCAACCAGTCTTAATAACTGAAGACACGGAACTAACAATAAATCCAAAAGCTTCAAACGTAGAAGAAGATTCAATTCCTGAAGTAACTTATGAAGACATTGGAGGATTAACGGAAGAGATCCGTAAGATAAGAGAGATGGTTGAACTTCCATTAAAGCACCCTGAAGTATTTGACAGACTAGGAATAGAACCTCCAAAAGGAGTTTTACTACACGGTGCTCCTGGAACAGGAAAGACATTGCTCGCAAAAGCAGTAGCCAATGAATCTGAAGCTAATTTTATCTTGCTTAACGGTCCAGAGATAATGTGTGTTAGCGGAGATACACAGATATTCACAAACCCTCATGGATACATTAAAGCTGAAGAAATATACCAAAAAGAAGGTAAAAATGAAGAAATTAAAAATTATTCAGTTAAGAAATTGACTAATCCAATAAGCACATATTCTTTCAAAGAAGACAAAATAGAAAAATCCCATATAACTCATGTAACTAAATTAAATTCAAATTGTTTTAAGATTAAATTAAATGATGGAAATGAAATTACAGCCTCGGAAAATCAACCATTTTTAGTTTATAAAAATGGAGATTTAATTTGGGAACCTGTTAAAAATATAAAAGAGGGAGAATTTATTGCAAGGTTAAATAAAATAGATTTGCCCGAAAATGGTAGAAGCATTAATTTAGATAAATTAAAAGATAAATTTAAACTAATAAATAAAGATGGAAAATTTGCTATGGAAAGTAAGAATTTATCTAGAAGCAATTTTATGAAACTTCCAAACAAAACTAGTTCTGAATTACTCGAAATTTTGGGGCTCATAGTTTCTGATGGAAATATCAGTAAAAAAGAAGATTCCATAGGATTCTATAATAATGATTTAGATTTAATTGAAAGATTTAAGTATTTAACAACAAAGGTTTTTGGAATTAGGAATTTCAAAGAAAAAAATCAAGGAAAATCACGCGGAGCAATAATTTATTCTAAGCTTTTAATAGAATATTTCAAATTACTTGGATTTACAAATGATAATAAAGAAAATATTCCTGCATATTTCTATACTCTTCCTAAAAATGAAATAAAGGGTTTTATTAAAGGGTACTTTGACGGAGACGGAACTGTTGCAAGATTAAAGATAAAAAATATGGTGTATCCAACTCCTATTTTATATAGCATTAAGAAAGAATTTTTAATTCAAATACAATCTTTAATGCTACTAAAATTGGGAATAAGCACTAGATTAAAAGAGCATAAAACTCCTAAAAATCTAATGTATAAATTAGTTGTCAGAGGCAACGAAGGAAGAGTTAAATTTTTAGATATTGGAGCCACAAGCAAACACAAACTTAAAAGACTTAAAGAAATTGAAAAAGTCATAAGAATAAAAGAACATGAAAACATACCACACCCCTCCATTACAATTGAAGCTATAAAGAATAATCTTCAATATAACAAATATAGAAATAAAGATTATTATATCTATAAAACAGGAAAAGCAACAAAGCATTCTTTAAATGTACTTTATGATTTAGCTTCAAAAAACGGAATCTTAAACGACAATATAAAGAAAGAATTTAAATTATTAAGTCGAGATGATATTGGTTGGGAAAAAATAGATAAAATAGAAGACTCTGGCAAGCAGGAACTTTTCGATTTTACTGTAGATAAAGATAGTTTCACAGCAGCCCCATATTTCTTAATGCATAATTCAAAGTTTTATGGAGAATCAGAAAAGAAAATAAGAGATATTTTTGAAGATGCAGAAAAAAACGCACCTTCAATTATTTTTATTGATGAAATAGATGCAATCGCTCCAAAAAGAGAAGAAACTCAAGGAGAAGTAGAAAGAAGAGTAGTTTCACAATTATTGACTATGATGGATGGTCTAAATTCCAGAGGAAAAGTAATAGTTATAGGTGCAACAAACAGAATAAATTCAATAGACCAAGCACTAAGACGTCCAGGTAGATTTGACAGAGAATTAGAAATCTCTATCCCTGATAAAAAAGGCAGACTTAACATATTAAAAATCCATACAAGGGCAATGCCATTAGGAAGAGAATTTATTGATAAGAGACCTGCAACTTATTCTGAAAAAGATCCTGAAAAAGAGAAATTACTCACAGATTTAGCCTCAAAAACACATGGATTTGTAGGAGCAGATTTAGAATCTCTAGCAAAAGAGGCAGCTATGAATGTACTAAGAAAAGTTCTTCCAGATCTTAATCTAGATGATGATAAGGAAATTCCTCAAGAGGCATTCGATAAAATGATTATCACAAGAGAAGATTTTGAAGCAGCTCTAAAAGTAGTTCGTCCAAGTGCAATGAGGGAAGTCTTAGTTGAAATGCCAAATATAAGCTGGGAAGACATTGGAGGATTAGACAGCATCAAACAAGAACTAAGAGAAGCTGTTGAGTGGCCATTAAAACACAGAGAGAGTTTTGAAAGATTAGGAATAACACCTCCAAGAGGAATATTACTTTATGGACCTCCAGGAACAGGAAAAACATTGCTCGCAAAAGCAGTAGCTAAAGAATCTGAAGCTAATTTCATTAATGTTAAAGGACCTTCTCTCTTATCAATGTGGGTAGGAAAATCCCTCCCATATAATGAAGAATTAATTGTAAAAGAAAATGGAATAGTCAAAAAAATGAAAATAGGAGAAATTGTAGAAAATAAACTAGATGTTCAAGTCCTCGCATTTGACAAAGATAAGAGAATAAGGTTTACAAAAATTGGAGACCATATAAAACACAAATTAGATAGTAAACTTATGGAAGTAACAACAAGAACAGGAAGAAAAATAAAAGTTACAGAAGACCATTCATTATTCTCTTTTGTAAATGGTAAAATCGCAGATATCCCTACAAATTATCTTATTCCAAATGAAAGTTATATAGTTATTCCTAAAAACCTTAATTTACCTAGAGAGGATATCAAAGAGATTAATTTATATGAACATTTCAAAAAAGATGAAGATATCTCCGTTTCTAAAGTATGGAATCACCTAGACAGGGCTAAAAAAATATTAGGACTAGAAAAAACCGCATCTATTCTTAATATATCTAAAAAATATTTGACAGACACAATATACAAAAATCTTACAGTTGGAATAATACAATTTGATAATTTGATAAATGAATCAAAATTAGCAATCGACTTTAATGAAATAATGTTAAAATTCAAAGGGAGTAAACATAATTATCCTACAATATTAAAAATAAATAAAAACTTTTGGAGATTAATAGGAATATGGATTGCAGAAGGAGATTTCAATAGAGATACAGTAAGAATTCATAATCAAAACCCGGAAATTAGAGAAGATATAAGAAAAATTTGCGACGAATATAGATTCAAATTATCTGAAATGGAAACATGTGCAACTATAAACTCTTTATTCTTACAAAAAGTCTTTAAGAATGTATTGAATCTCCAAGCAGGATCTAAAAACAAAAAATTACCTATATTAGCATTTATTTTAGATAAAGAAAGCAAAGCAAATTTGCTAAAAGGATACTTTAGTGGAGATGGTTCAATACATAAAGTAGAAAGAGGAAAATATCATATTGAAGCAAGTACAATAAGTAAAAATCTTGCGAATGACCTATTATACTTACTATTGGATTTTGGGATAGTTGCAACATGTTATACAAAAGAAATAAAAATCTCTCCAAACAAAGTATATAGAATTAGTATTTTAGGAGTCAATAACTTCGAGAAATTCAGAGATATTGGATTCATTGACCAAAAAAGAAATGCAAGAATCAAAGAATATATTTTATCAAGAAAATGGGCAAGAACAGATTTAATTCCCCTATCCGGAGAATTATATGAATTAGCCTCACAACAAAGTTCAGCATATAGCACAAACAAATCAATAGGTAAAGAAGCTTTGAAGAATATGTTGATTTTAGTAGATAGAGATAAATTAAAATACAAAGAATATTGGAACCTGGTAGAAGGAGATTTATATCTAGATTTAGTAAAAGAAATAAAAGTTATTGATAGTGAAGAATATGTATATGATATTTCTGTTCCAGGAGAACAAAATTTTGTAGGGGGATTTGGAGGAGTAGTAGCACACAATAGCGAAGAAGGGGTTAGAAAGGTTTTCGAAAGAGCAAGACAAGTATCTCCATGTGTAATTTTCTTTGACGAAATAGATGCACTTGCAGGAAAAAGAGGAATGGAAATGGGTTCTAAAGTAACAGAGCGCGTTCTAAATCAAATGTTGGCAGAAATGGATGGCATTGAAGATCTAAAGAACGTCGTAGTCATAGGTGCAACAAACCGCCCAGACATGCTTGATGCAGCCCTAATGAGGCCAGGTAGATTTGATCGAATCTTACTTGTAGACATTCCGAACGAAAAAAGTCGTGAAAAAATATTAGATATTCATACAAAAAATATGCCAATAGTTCCTACAAAAGATGAAATAAAAGAAATAGAAATATATTTTGGAAAAGAAATTGAATTCAACCATCTAGTTAATGTAAATGATAGTCCTCAAGAGCAAGCCAGAAAAAAAGATGAGAAAGTTAAAATTCAAGGTTTATCAGACAGAGATAAACTAATCAATTACTTAGTCAAAAAAACAGAAGGATTTGTCGGAGCAGATATTGAAAGTTTTGTCAGAGAAGCAGCAATAGTCGCACTAAGAAAAGACATACAAACAAAAATAATAACTTTAATAGATTTCGATGAAGCATTGAAAAAAGTAAAGCCTTCAGTATCTGAAGATACTGCAAAGCGTTACAAAAAGATAGAAGAACATTATTTGAAAAAAGCAAAGATAGGGGGCCTAGACCTCGGACCCGTTTACGCTAATTAATTTTTATTTAAATTTAATCCCTCGTAGTAATATTGGTATGCTCTAGCCCATCATCCAATCACAGAATCACGAGGCAACAACTAATTGATAATTTTAAATGAAGAAGATTCCATATCTCTAACTCTAATCTTGTAATCATTTCCAGGAATTATTTGCATTTGATCTATATTTTCATATTTTACTATTTCTGGAACTTTCCACCTTACTATTCCAGTGTTTTCTATTTCTTTGAATATTATAATTCCCTTTGTTAGACATACTTCTTTTGTTACTTCTGTGTTTTGAGTGTTGCTTTCTTCTCCTTCTTTAGAGATAGTTGGTGTTGGGATGTAGGTGCTCTCAGAGCATAGAGGGGTCTGATCTATAAGAGTAATATAATCTATTGTTTCAATATGTCTACTCGCCCATTCAAGATCATAGGTGTTTCCAATCTTTAGTATTGAATTTTCCTCTGGAAAGACAATTTTCTTTACCTTGGGAATAGAGGGTTCTTCTATGTACAATGGCACTTTGTTACTTATCCCAAAAATATTTTCTATATATATTTCATATTTTCCAGGGTCCAAGTCAAGTTCTGTGATTAGCCCGTCAATAAACAGTATATTTATTTGATTCTCTGTTTGCGGTTTATCCCAATTAATTCCAAAATAATATCCATCTGAATCCTTTGATAACTTTATGTGATTTCCCCCCAATTCACCTTGTGCAAAGTTCTCTCCCGAGATAGTTATCGTAGAAAACTGATTTGTATTTTTAATTTCTAAATCATTCGCCCTATTAGGTACTGCCCTAAGAGATCCCGTGTCAGGAGTTATTGATTTTATTACTGGGTCTTTGTCTTCCCCTTCTATTTTTATGAATACCTTGTCCATTGAACCATGAGTTCCTTGTCCATTAGTTTCTACTACAATTGCAAAATTTCCAGTCAAGCCATCTGGAACCTTCCATTTTAGGCTTCTTTCCTTAAGTTCCCTTCCTAAACCTGCGCCAAAGACTTCTTTTCCGTGATCATCCAGCTTAATTAACATTACACTTACTGAGTACTCCACGATAACAAAGCTAGAAGTATCCCACTCAATATTAATTTCTTCTCCTTGATTTAATATGCTATTATTTATTGGGTCAAGTATCTTCATAAATGAGTCTTCTTCAGTCTCAAAAAATGACTTGATCCAATCAAGTGGGTAGAATGCGGATACAAAGGGAACTGCAATAAGCAATAAAACCATCAAACAAAGAAATGCTTTCTTCATAATAACTCTACAGAATTACAGTTTATATAATTAATCTTCTCTCGTAGTCACAAACTTAGTTCCATCTTCAAGCAACAAAACTGTGTGTTCTGCCTGAGCAACCTTACCATTAGATACTTCAACTAACTGAGGATATTGGTACAAAACTCCTGCTTGCTCTAATTGTTTCATAGCAAGTAGTCCTCTAGAACCAAATTTCTTGTGAATCCAACGAGAAGCAAATGGTAGTGTCTTATATTCCTCTGCAATCCAACCTAAAACCTCCCGAGCAAACCTATCCCTAACAGAAACATCTTTATCAATTCTATAAATTCCAGACTTACCACCGTCACGAACTCGCCCATGCCCATTTGTCGCAAATGGTTCAGTAGCATAAAGTCCTTCTTCTAAAATATCAGTTTGTCCAGAATCATAATTAGGAACCGTCCATCCAGCATGAACTACAAATCTCTCAATACTATGTCCTGATAAATTAGAAATTGAAGTAAATCCAAATTTACTTATTTCTTCACCAATCTTTTTTCCTATTTCCGTAAGTTTTTTATCAATTTCAAATTCAGAAACAGAAACAGAAACAGCAGCCTCTGCAGCCTCAATTAACTTTTTATTCTCTTCACTCCCTTCCAAATCAACACTAAAGGCTGTATCTGCAATATATCCATTAATATGGATTCCAATATCTACTTTCAAAAGGCCATGAGCAACACCTTCATCTCCAAAAGAAGGAGTATAATGTGCAGCAATCTCATTTATGCTTAAGTTAACTGGAAAGGCAGGTTTAGCACCTAACTCGGAAATCTTATCATCAATAAGTGTAGCTATTTCAAACAAACTTCTATCCTTAACAATAATCTCTCGAGCATACCTTCTCAATTCCTGAGCAATCTTGCCCGCTTTTAACACATCTTCTATAATTTGTTTTTCCATAAAACTAAACATATAATGCAGTTTAAAACATTAACCCCTTCTAATTCTTCTTTCTTTGGGCACAAAATTAATCAAATGTCTTCCATTTGAAACCCCACAACCAAAAACATCTTCCTTGTGACGAATAACGTAGATCCCACTTTCTAAAACCACATCTAAATCATACCCATTCATCCAATTCTCAACTTGCTCATCTGTAAGATCAATAATATTTTTCACAATCTGTTTTTTTAATAATAATGCACCATCAAATCCAAGCCTCATAAATTCCATGTCTTGTTTAAATAAATACATACCCATAAATTCAATATTAGATATTCCAGCTAAAGCATAGAGTTCATCAATCGTCAAATCTCCTGAAAATCCTCTTATTTTCTCTCTGCCAGTCTCAAATAAAATAGAAGGTATAGATGTAATTCCAAACTGAGAATTCAGCTTTTCAAGTAATTTCTTCCTCTTCTTAGTATCATAAAATTCAACTTTCATCTTCTCTCCTTAAGATTAAAATATTTATTAATAATATCTCTATGACTAAAAGCAACAGAAAGTTTATCAATCTCTTTTCTTGAAAACCACCCATAACTAGACACTTCCCAATTTATCTTAACATTACCAGAAAATTTCATCTCATAAACAAACACATTAGCATGAACCTTAAGTTTCCTAACAAACTCTTCATGAACAAAAAGTAATTTAATTTTTTTAGGCTTAATTCCAACTTCCTCAAAAACTTCTCTCTTGACAGATTCCAAAGCAGTCTCCCACTTTTTCATTCCTCCACCAGGCAAACACCATTTTCCACCCTCAATTAGCAGTTTGGATCTTTTTGTCAATAAAATTTTATCATTTTTAACTACAATACAAGCAACAGCAGACTGAATTCCAAACAACCAGATTAATGATCTAATCATTTTAAGTCTCCTAAATGTTGATCATAGTGTAATTTACTAATGAAAAGTTTTTCATTCTTGTCAAACTCAACAATTGTTACTGCTGCGTTTGGACTTCCTTTTTCAATAATTTCTGAATTTTCTTTATTTTTAACTAGAAGCATGTTTAATAATGAACCTTTAGTCCCACCATGAGTCATAATTAGAACAGTTTTGCCTTTCCAATCTTTCAGGTTATCATCTAAAAATTTTTTAGCTCTTTTATCAACATCTTCCTTACTTTCTCCTCCAGAAGGAACCTTATCAGGATTGTTTTTTGACCATTCCCTTAACTCATTAGACGGTTTACCTTCAAAAGTTCCCTTGCCTCTTTCCCTTAAAAGAGGAGTATAATTAACATTAATTTTAATTATTCTTAGTAATGGTATAATAGATTCTTTACATCTATTAAGATCAGAACAGTAGACTGAATCAATCTTTTCATTTTTAAGATAATTTGCTAGCTTCTCCACTTGTTTTAATCCTAGCTTGCTAAGTTTTCCGTGATTCTGACCTTGAGTTATACCCAAGTTATTTCCTACTGTTTCACCATGTCTTACAATAATTATTTTCATTTAACTTCCTCAAATAGCTTAAGTCTTGCAACAAAGAAACCCTCACTATTATTATCTTGGGGATAAATCCTGCAACATTTTTCTACATTTTTATCATAATCTTCGCCATCCCACGAATCAACTCCAGAACGACATTTCAGAGGTAAATTAATTTTTTCAATAGAAACTGGGAAATTTTTCAAAGCAAAATTAACTACAGATTCATTTTCCTCCGGAGAATGTGTACATGTTGAATATACAAGCGTTCCTCCAACTTTCAAACATTTAATAGCATTCGCAATAAGTTTCTTCTGTTCACGAGACAATTTATTTACAACTTTAATATTCCACATCAAAAAAGATTTAGAAGAACTTCTTAAAGTTCCCTCACCAGAACAAGGAGCATCAAGTAAGATTTTATCAAATTTAAAATTCTTCTCAAGTAAACGAGCGCATAACCCTACACCATCATTACGAATCAAAACAGAATTCATAACACCGCAACGTTCTAAATTAGCTGCCAGAATTCTAAGTCTATCAAGTTTGAGATCGTTAGCAATTAAAGTTCCTTTGTTTTCCATAAGCGCAGCAATCTGGGTTGTTTTGCTTCCAGGAGACGCACAAACATCAAAAACCCTCTCCCCTGGTTTAGGGTCAAGAGCAATAACACTCATCATACTACATACTTCTTGAATATAATAATACCCAAGCAAATGTTCAATTGCGTTTCCTAGCTCTCCTGGTTTAAGTTCCTGATCAACAAGCATTATTTCAGGATAATTAGAAAAGGGCACAACAACGTTCCATCTTTTTAATAACCTTTCAAGTAAGTCATTACAAGAAATTTTAAGAGTATTACATCTAATGTAATTAAGGGGCTTAATGTGAATTATCTCATTAAAATTATTAAAATCTTTTTCATCTGGAATAAGCTTTCTCATTCTTTCTTCAAAAAGAGATTTCATTTCAGGTTTAGTCATAAAACCAAAAAGTTATTGATAGTTTTAGAACTTTTGGGTATTCCCATGTTATTCAAATATACCATAACAGACTATAAAATTAGAAAATCTTAAATTTATTCAAAATTGAACAATAAAATAACTATCTTAAAATGAACAACTAAATTTATATAGTTGTCTAACTCAATTAAAATATCGGTTGTCCTGGAAAGGATGCGACCACGAAAGCCTCTGTCAGGCACTCAGCAATTAGTAAGGAGGAAGGACTATAACTCTCTTTACGAAACCTGTGTCTCTTAAGCTTCGCCCCGTGGCGCGAAGAAGATAACCTTTAAAGCATATTGGTAGGTTAAGAATGATTCCAAAGAGTGTTTAAGGCACTTCTTCACCGAGTCCTAATCAAAGACAAATGGCAAAAAAGAAAAGCAAAAAAAGGGTAGTGAAAAAAAACAAAGGTGGAAGAAGCCCTAGTAAAAAAAGCAAAATTTCAAAAATAAAAAAATTAATAAAACTTGCAAAAACTGGAAATCTTAAAAAAGTAAAGAAACGTTAAAATCTCTTATTTTTATTGGATCTTTTGGGTTTAATACCCCACAGCTTGCTGTGGAGTAAAGATTCCAACCAAAAAAACCTTGAGCTTGGTTTTTTGGGCGTTCAAGGTGTTCATTAGACACACTTTGACGTTAGAAACTTTCGATTCAGTTATCTCCGAATACCGAGGAGCTTGCTCCGATTCGGTAAGAGATTACAGAAAGTTTCTTTATTTAAAACATCCCTTTTGTTATAAGATACTTATATTCTTCAGGAGTTAGTCGAGTTAAAGCACCATCATGTAAACTTGCATAAAATAAACCCTTATCCTTAGCCTCAATAGAATCATCAACAGTAAGAATTTTGGGAGGGTTGGCTTTTTTAACAAGTAAATCGACAAGGTCTTTTGAAGGAGGCTGTTGAATTCTAATTACTCTTACAAGCAGACTGTCTTCAAAGGAAGACAAAAATTGCTTAACCCCAGCATAAGTCCTTTCCCCATATCTAAATATAATGAAAGAACTATCTTTATAAAACTCCAAAACAGCACCAACATACTTATCAGCGATACTTTCTAAATTAGAATCTATAGACACAAAACTAAATAGCATAACTCATTTATATTATTATATGGGCTACAGAATATAATGGTTAAAACACTAATTATATGAACATCCTTTAAGAAATCTTTATTAACTCTTTTCCACACCTTAATCAATAATGGATTATAAAAACACTTATCTAATCCTTGCCATTACTCTTTTAATCATAGGCTCTCTAGTATACAATTTTAATTTACAAAGTTCATTCTCTGTTCAAAATAAAAACACAGGAATAATTGATTTTGTTAAAGAATTATTTGGAAACGTAGAAAATAGCCAGTTATCACCTATAGAAAATCTTTATCCTATTCTTCTTGAGCCATTCACTCAATACTCATCTACTATTTATCCATCAATAATTCCATCTGAGCCTATTCCAATTCTATCTGGAAATTATCTTATTAGTGGTACTGAAGCAAGAGGATATTTTGATAAAAAGCTTGGGACAGTGGGCAATAATAACGCTGAAACAACTTTATTATTATCTCCACAAGGAACAAACAATTTTATTCAAGTTAATCCAATCTCAGGCAGAGCAGCCAACGGATTATTTGACTCAGTCATAGATACTACAAAATACCCTAATGGCCTATATACTCTAAGAATCATATTGACAGATCCAGACACAGATCTTACAGGAACTTTAGATGAACCTGTTTTAATTGATAACTCACAGCCAGATTTAACTATCACTGGTGCCGCAATTTCAAGCGAAGAAAAATGTGAGTGTAAAAAAGCTGAAATTCGAAACGGTGAAAATGGTAATAACGCGTATCATAATGTTGGAAGTCCGCGCTCGCAAGGAGGACCCTATTTTGTAGAAGTCCCTTATATAGATCCTGTAACCCGCGTCACTTCTCCAGGGTTTTTTGCAGGAATAACTTTTTCAACACATTTTTTAATTAATGGAAATCCCAATCTTTGTGGTGAAGGACAAGGTGTTCGTTCATCTACTATAATTGGAGAAAGTGGAAGAGTGATTAGTTATGACCTCACAAGGGGTTTTCCTGATAGTCCCCTGCTCAGCAGAAGTTCAGGTACTAACGGCTATAATTTTCCAGTTCCAGGAAGCAGAGATAATTTTATAGGCGACAATTACGAAATCACAATGGAACAAGCTGCAAGAGAAGGAAAACCTACGGGATTAAAAAGCCATACTGATAGAAGTATCTTTATGACTGACTCCCCGGGTGTTTCAGGCCCACTTTCAGTATACCCTGAAGGATTTCTTAGAACTGACCATTTCTTGTCAGAAGTAACTAATTCTCATCCCGATGCAGATGGTATAAAAAGAAAATGTAGATGCTTCCTTGATCTTGCATTCGGAAATCTTCCAGGTTCAAACACCGGCATCAGACAAGAAGAATGTGTTTCTGATGTTCCAGTTACCTGTGGTAATAAAAAACTTGATCCTGGAGAAGAATGTGATGACGGTAATTTAGACCTCAATGATCAATGTGGTATGGATTGTAAATTCACCTCTTGTGGTGATGGTCGAATTCAGAGTCCAAATGGAGCAGGAGGCATAGGAGGATTTGAGCAATGTGATCCTCCAAAGGATAAATGCACTACAGGAGGGATAGGCATACCTAAACCAGGAATCTGTAGTGGAACTTGTCAATGTATACCTACTTGTGGAAATGGAAAATTAGACCCTGGAGAAGAATGTGAAAGTAATGGTGCAACTACCCCAGGATGTGAAGGTGATATTTGTAATTTAGATACTTGTAAATGCGAAACATCATCCAAATCTTTACGTTAATTTCTATCCAACCTATAAATCGTAAAAATACAGCCCATTAATATTCAACAAACATTTATTCTAATTTAAAAACGAGAATTTATTTTCTTAATCACAAAACCATTCTCATCTAGTAAATCAACAGAAGGTTCTCCAGATAAATCAACAGGGTCAATATTAAGAATTCTGCCATCTAAAACACCTTCTATCAAATCATCTCGTGCATAACCACTCAAATAAGATTCTTTCAATTTAGAATTTAAATCTTCAAGAGAAACAACTCTTCCACTAAAACTAGGTGGAAAATGATCTTTCTTACCAAATGGAGAATGATCAGCTAGTGTATAATAAGCAGCTCCTGCAGCCAAGAGTGTTCCTGCAACAGTTCCAACTACAATTGAATAAAGAGTTTTTCTATTTTCTTTCATGCCTATTTAGTGGTAAATACGCTTTATATATTTTTGTATTGGCATTTAATTTGAAAAAATTATAAACCCTGTGCCTCAGTTTTCTAACAAATTAATTCAAATTCAGCCATATTCTCTAAATTTCAAAGTTCGTAACAATTATATACCAAAAGCCAATGCCTCATATATGGCAGTAGAATCATTTATACCAGTATCGGAATCAAAACTAACAATTGAGAAACAGGTAAAACCAAAACCCTCCACAAAAGAACTTACAACAGTAGAAAAACCAGGAAATATTGAAATGATAGAAGGCGGAGAAGCAGAAAAAAAGAAGCAGAAGAATAGAAAAAGAAATCCAAAGGCAATTCCTAAAATAGACTCTCCAAAAAGAGAAGTAACTTTAATAATAACCGAGAAACCTCAAGCAGCACTCAAAATAGCAAGCGCACTATCAAGCACTCCAAGAAAATATTCTGAAAACAACGTGCCCTATTATGAATTAGAAAGAAATAATAAAAAAATAATTGTTGCATCTGCAGTAGGTCATTTATTTAATCTAACCTATGTAAAGGGACAAACAGGATGGCCTATATTTAACATAGAATGGGTCCCATCATATGAAAGCAAGGGTGCATCTTTTACAAAAAACTATTATCTTCTTTTAAAAAAATTAGGTAGAAGAGCTAAGGAAGTAATTATTAGTACAGATTATGATGTTGAAGGAGAATTAATTGGGTGGAATGTGTTGAGATTTATAATTGGTGAAAAAGATGCAAAAAGAATGAAATATTCTACTTTAACTAAAAATGAACTAGAAAAATCCTATGAAAAACCAATGCAAACTCTAGATTGGGGACAAGCATACGCAGGAGAAACAAGACACAAAATAGATTGGCTTTATGGTATAAATTTGTCACGTGCATTAATGTCTGCAATAAAACAAGCAGGATCTTTTAAGATATTGTCTATTGGTAGAGTTCAGGGTCCTGCATTAAAAATAATAGTTGATAGAGACAAAGAAATAGAAAACTTTAAGACTCAGCCTTATTGGCAGGTTTTTGCAAATGTAAAAGATACAGAATTAAAACATGTAAAAGATATATTTAATGAAAAAGAACTAGACAAGTTTAAAGATATTAAAAGCGGAGTGGCTGAAACGACAGAAAAAGAAGAGCATTATCCACCTCCACATCCTTTTGATTTAACAACCTTGCAAAGAGAAGCTTACGCGCACATAAGGTTAAGCCCATCAAGAACTCTACAAATAGCTCAATCTTTATATTTGGACGGAATAATTTCGTATCCTAGGACATCATCACAAAAGATACCTAAAGAAATAGAACCTAAAAAAATAATTGCTAAACTTATTAAACAATTTCCAGAAGCAAAATTAGCTGTAAGAGATAACCCTATTGAAGGAGAAAAGTCTGACCCTGCACATCCAAGCGTTTTTCCAACTGGAGAATTCAAAAATCTTCAAGATGACGAAGAAAAACTATATAATCTAATAGTAAAAAGATTTCTAGCATGTTTTTCACCAAATGCTATTGGAATATCAAAAAGAATTCAATTAATATCTGACAATCAAGAAAACATTGCATCTAGTCAACAAGGTAAAAAATTCACATCTAATGGATTAACAATAACAGAAAAAGGCTGGACCCAAATATATCCAACCACATTTGAAGAAAAGCAAATACCTACAATAAACGGAAATGTTTCTGTAGATAAAATAAGCTTTGTGGAAAAAGAAACTCAGCCACCAAAAAGATATACTCCTGCTTCTTTAGTAACAATATTAGAGAAGAAAAACTTGGGCACTAAAGCCACACGTTCTGCAATAATAGATATTTTATTTAATCGAGGATATTTAGATGGAAAAAGCATTCAGGCTACTCCTTTAGGTATAAAACTTATTGAAGCACTCGAGAAGTATTCTCCTATAATAATTGATGAAGATTTAACTCGTCAGGTGGAAGAGAAAACAGAAGCAATTCTAGAAGCAAAATCTGATTGGATAACTATGGAAAATGAAACCATTAAAAGAGTAGAACAATTAATAACTGATATTTCTAAAGAATTTAAAATAAATGAGCTTTCAATAGGTAAACAGATTTTATCTGGCGTTCAGGATTTAAGGGAGCAACAAAAAGAACAAAACACATTAATGTCCTGCACTAAGTGCAATGTAGGAAACCTTCAAATCAGATATTCTAAAAAAAGCAGACGCAATTTCGTAGGTTGCTCAAATTATCCAAATTGTACAGCAGTTCACCCTCTTCCTCCAAATGCTATGATAAAAAAGACAGATAAGATATCAGATAGAAACCTGCCTATTCTAATAGCTTTGAGAAAAGGCAAACGGCCTTGGGAATTTGAGTTTGATCCAAATTGGAAACCAGATCCTAACTACAAGAAAGAATAAAACAAATTCATAAACTTGGCCATCCAGCTTATCATTAACCAAGACAAAATCCAGAGATCTTTCCTTTTAAAGATTATTATTCTTTTGATATCAAAAAATCGATGCACCACCACGACTTAAAAGTCATGGTTTGAAAAGGTGCTCGATTTTTGGATGCAAGAAATTTCTTCTTGAAGAGAAATTTCTGCACAGAAGTTTGTCATTGTGAACAAACTTCTTGTGCTCAAAGTGTTGACCACATTCTAAAGAATGTGGTTTTAGGGAGACACTTTGACATAAATTCCTACCAAGAGGTAGGAAAAAGTTTAAATACTAATTCTTACTAAACAGGCTATGATAACTAAAAGATCTATAAGCGAAAAAGGACAAATAGTAATTCCAAAAGATATGAGAACATATCTAAACTGGAAAAATAAGGAAAATATAACTCTTGAAATAAAAGATAATTCAGTAATAATAAAAAAAGAAGAAAATGAAAAATTCTTAGAAGATTTTCTAAACGTTCCCAAAATAAAAAGAAAATCTTCTTGGAAAAAAATAAAAGAAGATTTAGAGAACCGCCATGAAATACATTGATACAAATATTTTCATCAATGCAATCTTATATGATGATGAAAAAGCAGAAAGATGTAAAGAAATATTAAAAAAAATAATAGAAGAAAAGATCATGGGCTGTACTTCGTTCTTATCATGGGACGAGCTCGTGCACATTATAAAAAAGAATAAAGATAGAAATATTGCAATTATAGAAGGGGAAAAATTCTTGAAGTTTCCAAATTTAAGTTTTATAGAATTAAATCAATCAGTCGCAAATAAAGCTCAAGAAATGATATCTAAATATAACCTTGGGCCAAGAGATGCATTTCATATTGCAAGTGCCCTCTCAAAAGATGTAAAAGAAATAATATCTGACGACTCAGATTTTGACAAAGTCAATGAAATAAAAAGAATTAAGGTTTAGTCCCATACAATTTCCAAAACTCTTCATGTTCTTCAGGACTTAAAACTCCTTCTCTTCTAAGCACAGGATCCTCAGTCGGAAGACTAACATAAAGTCTACCTCTTTTTAATGTTCCGTTAGATTGTGCAGCTCGAATCCCGTCAACTAATTGAGAAATATCAGACCCACGCACTATAATTTGATCATCTTCAATCAAGGTAAACCCAGATCCATTGTCGGATTGAACAAAATAATCATGCATTTTACTTTCCTTTTCTATTCCATGATCTCAAACTTGGACGCACCTTCAAAGTAGGGCTATGACCTCTACGAGTTGTCAATCCACGAGATTGTTTTCCTGCTGAAGTCAAACCGCGTTCAACTCTTCCAGAATGGGAATTACCATTTATCCAGTTTAAAGTACGATCATTCTTAATTTCAGGTTTTGCAGGATCTACTAAGATAACTTCATAAAAGTAATGTTTCCCATCTTTTCCAATCCAATATGAATTCAAAACCTCAAGATTGTTAAAATATTTTGTAGCCCTCATCTCAGCAACCCAACGATAGCTCATTTTCAAAGTCTTACGATTAGTTTGTTTTCTACTTTTACGCCCCTTTACAGCAATACGAGTACGAGTTCTACCTCCACGCATAACACGTATACGTGCAACGATAAATCCCTTCTTTGCTTTATATCCAAGAGACCTAGCCCTATCAAGCCTAAGAGGTTTATCTACGACTTCAACAGCCCCGCCAGCACGCCAAGCAATCATACGTTCTCGTAGAGTAACCATATCTGGCTTCTTCCAAGCCTCTCGTAAATAATGATACATGCTTTGTGCCATGTTCAGAACTCTCCAGTATTGCATGCGCAGGCATGCCAGTTTAGTAAGCAAATCTTCTGATTTGCGGACATGTTGTGTTTTACACAACTTTGTTCTGAATCATTAGCAAACTTTGTTTGTGCCATTCCTATTTTTGTAAAACGCCATTTTTAAAGTCTTCTGTTCGCAAAAACAGGAATGCATTAAAAAGAAATCCATTTTCTTAATTCTTCCTCTTAAAAAAATAGGGATAATTAACAGGCAGATTCTCTCTCCTCAAATCAAGAGGTAAATTTTTTATAAAAAGAACAGAATTAAAATAAGTAAAAAATTTAACACTAGGTTCTTTAGTTAGAACAGCAGTTTTATTATAAACTCTAATCACCTCTATAATTTGCCTCCATTCACTTCCCCACTGAAGAAAACTAAAATTAGACTCTTGAACATAAGCAAATGTAAGATTATAAGTAG
>Ga0209542_10003032_pt1 | contig 36534 bp, 26 predicted proteins | sample RifCSPhighO2_01_FD_184028 | JGI IMG/M metagenome (GOLD analysis project Ga0209542, IMG submission 184028) | Soil microbial communities from Rifle, Colorado - Rifle CSP2_plank highO2_0.1 (SPAdes) (version 2) | ecosystem: Environmental > Terrestrial > Deep subsurface > Rock core/Sediment ...
TTCATCGGGTGTTCGGAAACAAAAAGCCCGAGCAATTCTTTTTCCCAATTCACCTTTTCCCATTTACTCAAAGCCGGCGCCTCTTTAAGCCGTAATGGAGGCAACTGGATTTCAGTTTGGCCAAAGAGGCTCACTTGTCCGAATGATTTATGCTTTTGGAATTCTCGGGCGTATAAAAGCAAGTCTTCAAGGTTGTATAAAAATGTGTTTCTTTCGCCAAGTGAATCCAAGGCCCCGCACTTAATTAGACTCTCAAGAGATTTTTTATTCAAATCCTTATGCTGGACTCGGCTGATAAAGTCTTCCAATGAAATAAATTTCCCGTTTATTTTTCTTTCTTCAATTATTGCCTTAACAATATTTTCGCCGACATTTTTAATAGAAAGGAGACCGAAACGGATTTTTGTTTCATTTGGAATTACGGTAAAGTAGGCAAAACTTTCATTAATGTCTGGCGGCAAAACCGAAATCGCCATGTTTAATCCTTCATCTATGAGAAAAGATATTTTTTCTATGTCTCCGGCATTAGAGTTCATTAAGGCCGCCATAAACTCAAGGGGGTAGTGGGCTTTAAGATAAGCCGTTTGGTAGCTTATCATCGCGTAGGCAATGCCATGGGATTTATTGAAACCGTAGCGGTTGAAAGGTTCGATCAAGGCCCAGAATTTTTTAGCGGCTTCAGGCGGAGTGCCGTTTTTGAGCGCCCCTTCCATAAATTTTACTTCCTGTTCCATTAAAAGCTTTCTGATTTTTTTGCCGACTGCTTTTCTCAAAACATCGGCTTCAGAAAGAGTAAATCCGGCCAGAGCTTGGACCGCTTTAAGAAGCTGTTCCTGATAGATCATTATACCGAATGTTTCTTTGAGTATCGGTTCGAGCTTGGGATGGAGATACTCGACTTTTCTTTTGCCGTGTTTGCGGGCGATATAATCAGGGATAAGCTCCATTGGTCCGGGCCGGTAAAGCGAGATCATAACGCAGATGTCTTCGAATTCGGTCGGCTTAAGTTCTTTCAGGTATCTTTTCATCCCGGAACTTTCCAATTGGAAGACGCCCGTTGTCTTAACTTCTCTTAAAAGTCGGAAAGTTTCTTTATCATCTAGCGGCAATTTTTCTATATTAATTTTAAGGCCGTGAATTTTATCAATTAGTTTCAAAGTATTTTCGATAATAGTTAAGTTAGCCAGCCCCAAGAAATCCATTTTAAGCAGGCCAAGGTCTTCAATCGCCCGCATTTCATATTGGGTAATAACGGCGTCACCATTTTGTCCGTTAGCGTTGCGTCTATCTTCATTGGCTTTTTGCAAAGGCACCTGCTCCATTAATGGTTCTTTGGTAATGACTACGCCACAGGCATGAGTGGAAGCATGACGAGCAACGCCTTCAAGTTTTATTGCCGAATCAATCAAATTTTTTGCCTGGGCATCATTGTTATATGCATCTTTAAATTCTGGAACTGATTCAAGCGCTTTTTTAAGGTTAAAGTTAAAAGGAATAGCTTTGGCTAATTTGTCGCAGAAATCATAGCTTAAGCTAAGTGCTCTTCCGGCGTCGCGAATTGCTCCGCGTGAAGCCATTGTTCCAAACGTGATAATCTGGGCGACATGATCATAACCGTATTTTTTGGCGACATAATCCAAGACTTCATAACGCCGGGCGTCGTCAAAATCCAAATCAATATCCGGCATTGAAATTCTGGCCGGGTTCAGGAATCTTTCAAAAATCAGGCCGTATTTAAGAGGATCAACGCCGGTAATATTTAAAAGGTAGGCGGCTAAACTGCCTGCGGCTGAGCCTCGTCCCGGACCAACAATAATGCCTTGATTTTTAGCCCAGTTCACCAAATCCTGGACAATTAAAAAATAAGTGGCAAAGCCAGTCTGCTTGATGACTGACAGCTCGTAATCAAGTCGTTCTTCAATTTCTTGAGTGGTGGCTGCGAGATTCTTATTTTTCAGCCCTTCATAACAGAGATATTTTAAATACTCGTCAGGATCTTTGTAGCCGACTGGGATCTCAAAATGAGGCAGCTGGACTTTGCCAAGTTCTAATTCGAGATTGCATTGGCTAGCTACTAGTTGTGTATTTTTAAAAATTTCTTCTAATTCTTTTTCACCAAGCCCATCTATTAATTTGAATTTTTTGTGGGTTTCTTCAGGACTAGTAATGGAAAAATCATCTATCTTCATTGTCAGCCGGTCTTTATCATCAGTCCGGTTATTGGTCTGGACAGCTAATAAAACATCATGAGCATGAGCGTCGTCAGGTTTTAGATAGTGGGAGTCTTGAGTCCCGACTAAAGGTATTTTTGTTTTTCTGGCGAGTTCAATAATTAAAGGGTTAACAATATTTTGATCTTCAATGTTTGGGTGTTGCTGGAGTTCAAGAAAATAATTTTCTTTGCCGAAAATTTCCCGGTATTCATAAGCGACTTTTTCTGCTGCCTCTATCCCTTTATTCAAAAGAGTCTGGGAAATTTCTCCGCCAAGGCAGGCCGATAAAGCAATCAACCCTTCAGAATGTTTTTTTAGCAGTTCTTTATCAACCCGCGGCTTATAATAAAATCCATCTAAGTGGGCCTTGGATACAAGCTTAACTAGATTTTTGTAGCCGGTTTGGTTTTTAGCGAGGACAACGAGATGATATCTTTCATCATCGATATTAGTTGTTTTGTCCAAGTGATTTCTTTTTGCAACATAGAGTTCGCAGCCGATGATTGGTTTTATTCCGGCGGCCTTTGCTTTTTTGTAAAACTCAATCGCGCCGTAAAGATTTCCGTGGTCGGTTAAAGCGATTGAATCCATCCCCAGTTCTTTCACTCTGGAAATTAAATCATCTATCTTTGAAAGGCCGTCGAGGAGAGAGTAGTGGGAATGAGTGTGGAGATGAGTAAATTTCATGGATGTCTAATTTTACCATCAGCGTTTTGAAACTTACAATTGTGGAAAGGTTGGGCGAAAAGTCTCTCGGGTACAGCCATTTCGGAAACATTCGGCTTCATACAACTTACATAATTATCTTATCTCCTGTTTTTCAGAAAAAACCCTCACTCCTCGTTCGCCTCGCTACAAAGAGTATCTCTTCTTAACGGCTCGGCTCGCGAGGTTCCTCAATGGCTATACCCTGCGGGCTTTTCGCTTCAGAAATTAATATTGCCTCACGGGTTTCGTTTCTACATTCTCGCGCTTTTCACTTACTTTATACAATCCGCTCGCCGGACACTCCCGCACGGCTTACGACTCCCCACATTCAGAAATCAGGCGTGCCCTTACGGCTTTTTGTTATGTTTTTTCGTTTTTAAAAACCCTTGAAAAATAAAGGCTTTTTGGTGTTTTGACAACTATTGACAAAAACTATAACTTGATATATAATGTGAATATAATACTGAAATTAGTTGAAAATCGGCACTTTAATAAGATACTATAAAAATAGCACTTTCAAAGATGTTGCTTGCGCTGATTACAGCTTTTAGGGCTGTCCCCATGCCTTAAAAGCTGTAATCAGTAATGGTAAGCCCTAAGTCCGGCAATTCCGTCGGATAAGAGGTAAGCCGAGATAAGGAGAAACGGCAATGTTAGAAACAGCACAGTTCGCGGAATTCGCTTCGGCGGTCGTTCGTCAGCTTCCGCGGGATCTTGACCCGACCACGGCCCAGGGCTGGATTCAAAACCAGAGAGCGCTTGCGGATACCCTTCGCAAGGTTCTCAAGCCTGAGTCTGAATCGGTCACGATCCAGGTATCCGACACTGGTGCGCTCCAGCCGCCCTACAATGGCTGGGAATTGGTGGAGGACGCCACGACGCCGGTCGGAACTCCGGAGCTGGAACTCACCGAGTTCCTGGAACAGGGCGAAGACTACGTTAAGGGCGATGTCATGCGGGAGCGGGCCAAGAAGTCAGGCCCGATGCTCGGCGAGCGCCACGCCCGCGCTCTGCTTAACAAGCAGGAGCGCATTCCGGAGAGCTGGAAGAAATTCTATCTAGTTTTTCCGGGAACGGTCTGGCGCGACCGCGACGGCGGCCTGAGTGTGCCGTACCTGCACTGGGGCGGCGGCGGGTGGTACCTGCGCTTCGCTTGGCTCGGGCACGACTTCGACCGCGACGCTCGCGTCGTGTCTCTCCGCAAGTAGCAGATCCTTGGATCTCTGGACTCTTGGACGACCCCAGAACAGCTTGTCTGTTCTGGGGTTCTTTTTTTCTTTGAATAATTTTGGTAAAATAAAATCGGAGCTGATGATAAGTCCGCGGTCAAGAAACTTCGGACAGTCTTCTCCTGAAAAATGAAGCTACTTGGTGCAAGGTACTAAGGGAATAAGGAATTTTTCCCGAGGGTCCCGAATTCGATACAGCCCCGAGATCGGTTAGTACCTTCAAAGGGCGGTGGCATAGGCGGTATCTTGTACGTTTATCTGGCGCGACCGCGACGGCAACCTGAATGTGCCGTACCTGAACTGGAACGGCGACAGGTGGAACCTGAACTTCAATTGGCTCGAGAACGACTTCAACCGCGACGATCGCATCGTGTCTCTCCGAAACTCGCTTCATTCCAAGCCCGTTATTTTGCGGGCTTGGTTTTTCTCAAAGTACCTTATCCAACCACCGAGCATTTTGCCCGCTTCATTTAGATGCTTTGAAATCGCAATATATTTTTTATCGTTTATCGCCTTTATTTCCCAGAAGATTTTAAGGAATAGTTTTAACAAATCAAGTTTAATCGAATCTTTTTCAATTAAAATCAGTTTTTTATTTTTATCCGAATAACCGGCGATGAAAAGCAATTCAATTGTTTCCAGAAACAATCGATCAATTTTTGAACCAAGCGTGTATCTGGAAGTGCTTGAGATGTTCGGGAGATATTCCTGCCAGAGCTTGTATGCCGAAATCAATTTTTGGAGTATCGGCAAGACGGCGTTTTTTTTGGGGGGGGGCGTAGAAGAATCTTTTTTATGAAAATTGTATTCCGCCATAGTTTTGAAAAAATTATCAGTATTGAGAATATTTTAGAGGCCTGGAAGGAATTTGTAAAAGGGAAAAGAAATAAAAAAGACGTTCGCGAATTTTATTCAGGTCTGATGGATAATATTCTTGAGCTTCATTCTGACTTGGAAAATCAAACCTACCAGCACGGCGGTTATAAAGCATTCAGGATTAATGACCCGAAGCCCAGGAGTATCCACAAAGCTTCTGTCAGAGATAGATTGCTTCACCGCGCCGTTTATAGAGTTTTGTATCCTTTCTTTGATAAAATATTTATCAGTGATTCTTTTTCTTGCCGAAATGACAAAGGTACTCATAAGGCCTTAAACCGTTTTCGTTCGTTTGCTTACAAAGTCAGCAAGAACAACACCAGGACCTGCTGGGTTTTGAAATGCGACATCAGGAAATTCTTTGAAAATATCAATCACGACATTTTACTCGAAATTTTAAATAAGTATATTCCTGACAAAAATATCATCTGGCTTCTTGAAAAAATAATCCGCGGCTTCTCTTCCAAACCAAATACCGGCTTACCTCTCGGGAATCTTACATCCCAATTGTTAGTCAATATCTATATGAATAAATTTGACCAGTTTGTTAGACATAAATTAAAAGTAAAATATTATATCAGATACGCCGATGATTTCGTGGTTTTATTGGACGATAAAAATTGGCTGGAAAAAAAGATTGAGCCGATAAGAAATGTCTTAACTAAAAATTTAAAACTTGAATTTCATCCTGATAAAGTTTTCATCAAAACCCTTGCTTCCGGCCTTGATTTTTTAGGCTGGGTTCATTTTCCAGATTGTAGAATTTTAAGAACGACTACTAAGACAAGAATGTTCAAGAGAATAAAAGAATCGCCGATTGCCGAAACTCTTAATTCATATTTGGGGTTGCTGAAACACGGCAATACTCAAAAAATAAAAAATCTTGTCTGTGGCGGAATAAGATGATAACATAAAACCTATGTTGAAAATCCGTTTAATGAGAATCGGGAAAAGGGGACAGGCCTATTTCAGGGTCGTGGTTCAGGAACAAAGAAGCAAGAACAAGGGCAAGTACCTTGAGGATTTGGGTTCTTGGAATCCGCACAAGAATGATTTTCAGATAAAAGAGGAAAGAGTAAAGCACTGGCTTTCCAATGGCGCCAAACCGACTGACACGGTTCATAATTTTTTGGTAGACAAGGGAATAATTGAAGGCCCAAAAGTAAAAAAAGTAAGGCCGAAAAAGAAATCAGGAGAAGAAAAACCAGCTGAAGTCGCACCAGTGGCTCCGTCAGCAGTTTAAAGGGATTGACAACGGTTCTGGCTTTGCTACAATTAAAAGAGACATGGATATTATTATAGATTAAATAAAAATTTAATTTAGCGTTGCAGTCTGTACGACCGCGATTGATTCTTTAGAGAGTTAGTCGCGGTTGTATATTGAAAGACCTTTAAAAATTTGTTTTTGCAGGTTCATCATAGTCAATCAGACGTCTATTAAATTTGAGAGTTTGATCCTGGCTCAGGATGAACGCTGGCGGCGTAGATAAGGCATGCAAGTCAAGCGGATTATTTTTTGAACGAGGCTGAGATTACATCAAGGCCGAGGGACGAAGATGATTAGCGGCGAACGAGTCAGTAATACCTTGGTACGTACTCCGAAGACGGGCATAACCAGCCGAAAGGTTGGCTAATTCCCGATAGTCCCGCAAGGGTAAAGGCGCAAGCCACTTTGGAAGCGGCCTAGGTCCGATCAGCTTGTTGGTGAGGTAATGGCTCACCAAGGCGACGACCGGTAGGGGGCCTGAGAGGGTGATCCCCGACGACGAAACTGAGACACGGTTCGTACACCTACGGGTGGCAGCAGTCGAGAATATTCGACAATGGAGGAAACTCTGATCGAGTGACGCCGCGTGAAGGAAGAAGGGCTTCGGCCTGTAAACTTCTTTTCCTTGGGAAGAACTCTGACGGTACCAGGGGAATAAGGGACTGCTAAATTTGTGCCAGCAGCAGCGGTAAGACAAATGTCCCGAGCGTTATCCGGAATAACTGGGCGTAAAGAGCGAGTAGGAGGATTCGTTAGTCCTGCGTGAAATCCAAGAGCTCAACTCTTGGGCGGGCGCGAGAAACGGCGAATCTTGAGTCTGTCAGGGGCAAGCGGAACGTGCGGTGTAGGGGTGAAATCCGTTGATATCGCACGGAACACCAAAAGCGAAGGCAGCTTGCTGGGACAGTACTGACTCTCAATCGCGAAAGCGTGGGCATAAAAAAGGATTGGCATGGGTATCCAACTTTATGATAAAATAAAGTTGGCAAACTAGTCCCTTCTATTAGAAACAATAGAATGAAAACTTGGCTATATCGGTAGAGACCCGTTTTTAAGACGGAAAATACCGAGGGAAGTTTTGGAGACTTATATCTATATTTATATATGGTGAATATTAGACATAAAGAGAAAAAATTAATTTTTTCTCTTTCAGATCGTCAAAGAAATATTCTAATAGGTTCTTTACTTGGAGATGCGAATATACACAAGAAAGGTAGAGAATCTAGAGTGTTCTTTAAACATTCTATAAATCAATTGCCACTACTTGAATGGAAACGGCAGGAGTTTGATGAAATAACGGGCATGGCGATTGATAGATTTAAGCAGAATGTTAAAGATAAACAATATGAATTTGTTCAATTTGTGACACTAACTCATTCATCATTTACTCAACTACATAGAATATTCTACAAGAAAAAAAAGAAAGTCGTACCAAAAAATATCCATCAACTGCTAAAAGATCCAATATCTTTAGCAGTATGGATTATGGATGATGGAGCAAAAGACAATCTGGGTTTAACTATTCAAACACATAGTTTTAGAACCAAGGAGGTAGAGAGATTAATATTAATGTTAAAAAAGAATTTTAACTTGATTACTACTCCAAGGAAAAATAGAGGCAAAGTTATTATTTATTTTCCTAAATCACAAATAAGTGATTTATGGAAAATAGTTAAAATATATATATTGCCTGAATATAGATATAAGTTTCCAGAATCCCGTAGAGACTATACGCCGAGCTCCGTTATAAGGAGATGATATAGTCCGAACTCTATGGCGACATAGAGAGTACAGCAGAAATGTCTGTACCAGTCATATTAAATGATTAGTAACAAATTGTAGATACCCTTGTATTCCACGCCCTAAACGATGCGCGCTAGCTATGGCGGGAATCGACCATCGCTGTGGCGAAGCTAACGCGTTAAGCGCGCCGCCTGGGAAGTACGGCCGCAAGGCTGAAACTCAAAGGAATAGGCGGGGACTAGCACAAGCGGTGGACCATGTGGTTTAATTCGATAGTAAGCGAGGAACCTCACCAGGGTTTGACATACTGGAGAAAGCCGATCGAAAGATTGGTTGTCCCGCAAGGACTCTAGTACAGGTGCTGCACGGTTGTCGTCAGCTCGTCACGTGAGTGGTACGGTTGAGTCCCGTAACGAGCGCAACCCTTGTTGTCTGTTACAAGTGTCAGACGAGACTGCCGAGGCAACTCGGAGGAAGGTAAGGACGACGTCAAATCAGCGTGGCCTTTATATCCTGGGCTACACACGTGGTACAATGGACGCTACAACGGGTTGCGAAGCCGCGAGGCGGAGCTAATCCTATCAAAAGCGTCCCCAATTCGGATTGGAGGCTGCAATTTGCCTCCATGAAGCCGGAATCGCTAGTAATCGCGGATCAGAACGCCGCGGTGAATACGTTCTCTGGTCCTGCACTCACCGCCCGTCAAGTCAAAGGAGATGGGAGTACGTGAAGCCCAACCTCGTGTTGGGTTAGCGTAAACTCATTGATTAGGACTAAGTCGTGGTTTAGAAAATAAAAATTGCGACCTGTCAAGAGTAATCTGACAGAAAAAACCAACTAATAACGGTGAAGCCCATCTTAATTTATGATAAAATTAAAGTATGGGTAATACCGTGGGAAGTTTCGGAAGTTTATATTTGGGAGTTAACAATAGAGCAGTAAGAAATCTACGGAATTCTTTAGTTTTATCTTCCCAACAAAAATCGTTTATCTATGGAACAATGTTGGGAGACGGCAGTATTATTGGGAATCAGAATAATAAACAAAAGAATTATCGATTACAGATTGCTCATTCCATTAAACAAAAAGAATTAGTTTTATGGAAATATGAAATACTGAAGAAGTTCGTTATTAAATCGCCAAGCTATAGAAAAATTAATAATTCTTTAGTATTTAGAACCATAAGTCATCCGCAGATTACGGAAATTTATAATTTCTTCTATAAAAATAGTAAAAAAGTATTGCCGTCAAATATAGAAGATATCTTAAAAGATAAATTATCTTTAGCGGTTTGGTTTATGGATGATGGAGGGATAGCAAGATATAGTGGAAAAATTCAAGGATATTATCTTAATACACAATCATTCAATCTAAAAGAAAACCAAAAATTAGTTAGATTGTTTGAAAAGGCATATGGATTAAAAGTATATATATTAAAGAATAAAGGGAATCATCGATTATACTTCGGTTCACAGGCAAGAAACTTATTCAGGCAATTAATAGTAGATAGAATTATCCCAAGTCTAAATTATAAGATTATAGGCACCCAAATATAAACTTCCGAAATACCCGTAGAGACTTAGATAATTATCTTAATGTAGGAAAATTAGTCTGCATTATATGTTGGCCCCCATGAGATATTAAGTTATCTCACGGGGTGAAGATATAGTCCGTACCATTAGTAATAATGGAAAAGATACGAACAAGGCATGGCTAGCGGAAGCTGGTCATGGAACACCTATTCTAAATTTTGTCGATAAAAATTGTGCCCTGTTTGTTTTGTCGATAGACGAGCACAGGGTACGGTTTTTGGGAGTTGATCTCCATCCTTCAAATCGGAGATTAGGAAAGAGCGATCCTTTAAGGCGCCTGTCTGGTTGACTGTGATGAACTTGTTTCAAACGAAAAACCGCTGGGCGAACCATACGGTTTCTAGACACCATCTATTAAAATTTTAATGGATGGCGATTTTTCCGGAAAGAGCCGCTACGATGATAGGTGTGGAACTGATGTGAATAAAGTGCAGATCTTGATAGAAAAAATTCATAACCCAGGGGGCAAGTGTTGTTTGTTTATTTATTCTCGTTTTGGCCCCGGCAAGAATAAGGGTGAAAGCCTCTTCTCTTTGCACGTATACTGAACCAGTCCCCCATAATGCTATGTCACTTTTTGTTCTGGCGATTAGTTCATTTAATCCCATAGAACACCTCTAATCTCTCTATATAATTAAAATATATATTTGTCAATTTAAAATATCCACTTAGATATTTATTCTATATTTAAATGTTAAATCAGAAAATCTATGTCGTTTTGGATAACATTCGGAGCCGGGAAAATGTGGGATCAATATTTAGGACGGTTGATGCGGTGGGGGTTTCTAAAATTTATCTTTGTGGGATCACGCCGACGCCTCCCCACGAAAAAATTTCAAAGACCGCGCTTGACGCAGAAAAATGGGTTCCGTGGGAATACCACAAACAGACGTGGCGGTTGCTGGATGGTTTAAAAAAAGAGAAGATTAATGTAATTGCTTTGGAAAAGACAAAAGGAAGTATTAATCTTTTTGATTTCAAGCCAGAATTTCCTTTAGTTTTGGTAGTAGGTAACGAGGTTAAAGGATTGAGCCAGAAAATTTTAAAATATGCAGGCAAAAAAGTTTTTATACCGATGCAAGGCGAAAAAGAATCTTTAAATGTTGCCGTTGCTTTTGGAATAGCCGTCTATGCAATTACCCACAAAATCTCTTGAGCGCAATTTATTCAGGCAAGGCTATAAAAAAATAATTGCCGTTGATGAAGTTGGAATGGGTTCTTTGGCCGGGCCGGTGGTGGTTTGTGCGGTTGAATTTAATAAGAGATTTTTTAATGGACGCCATAAAAACTTGAATTGGCTTCGCGAATCAAAATTACTGGCTCCTCATCAGAGAACTAAATTTGTTAATGAGTTATTAAAAGAAAAAAACTTTGCATTTAGAATTTCATATTGTTTTCCTAAAACCATAGATCGGATTAATATTTATCAGGCGGCGAGGCTTGCAATGAGAAGATCAATTATAAAACTTGCGCCTCCAAGATTAAAAACTTTTATTTTAATTGACGGACCAAACAAGATTAAGAGCTTAGAAATTAAGCAGTTGCCAATTATAAAGGGCGACCGCAAGATTTTTTCAATCGCCTGCGCTTCGTTGATTGCCAAAGTCTTTCGAGATAAAATGATGACAAGGTATGCAAAGCGATTTCCCGATTATGGATTTGAAAAACACAAAGGCTATGGAACAAAATTTCATCGGGTGATGCTTTTAAGACACGGTCGGTCCCCGATCCACAGAAATTCATTTAAGTTGGTTTAAAAAGTGTTTTTGAATAAATAAATGATTAATCCAGAGGCAAGATTAGTGTCTGATTTAGATAAGTCTAAAATTCAGATGGTTGCGACTCGCGACGGCTATGGGAAGGGTTTGGTTGAAGCCGGAGAAAAAGACGAAAGGGTGGTGGTTTTGTGCGCTGATTTAACCGAGTCAACCCGTTCCTTGTGGTTTCAAGAAAAATTTCCTGAAAGATTCATTGAGATAGGCGTGGCTGAACAGAATATGGCGACCGTGGCTGCCGGGATGGCCAACTATGGGAAAATTCCTTTCATTTCTTCTTACGCCGCTTTTAGTCCGGGACGGAATAATGAGCAGATAAGGACTACGATTGCTTTAAATAATGTACCGGTGAAAATCGGCGGAGCTCATGCCGGAATTTCAGTCGGGCCGGACGGCGCCACTCATCAGGCCCTTGAAGACATTTCTTTGATGCGGGTTCTGCCTAGGATGACGGTTTTGGTTCCTTGCGATGTGATTGAGGCGCAAAAAGCAACAGTGGCCGCGGCTTTTATTCCCGGCCCGGTCTATATTCGCTTCGGTCGGGAGAAATCCTCAGTTTTTACTACTGAAGATACGCCTTTTCAAATTGGTAAGGCAGGGATTTTTAGAGATGGAAAAGATGTAGCAATAATCGGCTGTGGGATGCTTTTGTACAACGCTTTAGTTGCGGCTGAAGAATTATCAAAGGAAGGAATAGAGGCGATGGTTATAAATAGCCATACAGTTAAACCTATTGATTCTGAAGCTATTATTAAGGCGGCTAAAGAAACCGGAGCCGTGATTAGCGTAGAAGAGCACCAAGTGGCAGGCGGTTTGGGTTCGGCAGTGGCTGAAGTTTTGGCAAAAAATTATCCGGTGCCACAGGAATTTATTGGAGTCAATGATCGGTTCGGCGAGTCTGGCGAGCCGTGGGAGTTGATTGAAAAATTCGGGATGGGAGTGAAGGATATTAAAGAGGCGGTGAAGAGGGTTATAAAAAGAAAATAAAAAGCCTCTCGGGTACAGCCATTTCAGAACCGTTCGCGAAACCCAGCGAGTTTCGCTCTCTGTACTTACGACCTCGCAAAGTCAAGACTCGTATCGCTTCGCGATACTTTAATGGCTATACCCTGCGGGCTTTTTGCTTTTTGATTTTAGTTGAAATATCAGCGATTTTTTGTTAGTATTTTTTTGCGCGCCTGTAGCTCAGGGGTAGAGCACGTCACTGATAATGACGGGGTCCATGGTTCAAATCCATGCAGGCGCATCAATAAAATCTTGCGGGCCCATAGCTTAGTGGGTCAGAGCAAATTGAATTTTGCTCTGACGGACATTTTAGGCAAGCGTACCGGTCTTGCCGTAAAAATGCCCCGGGTTTCGCCATAAAGCGAAACGAGCACCCGCTTTAAAGTTGAAATGTGGTGGGCCCGTAGTCCAATGGCAGAACACCGCATTTGCACTGCGGAGACGGGAGTTCGATTCTCCCCGGGTCCATTGGCCCACCACATTTCAATTAATAAATTAAATAATCCCCGTGGGTCCATCACCATCAAAAAATCCTTCTATTGAAGGATTTTTTGATTTGTATTATCTTTATACTAAGGGAGGTAAGCGATGGATTTGTTTTATTTGTTTACCGGAGCCGTTCTTTTATGTATTATCGGTTTCGCTTTGTGGCGAGCTAAGAAGGATCCTCAATCGGGAAACACTTCTTTTAGGAGGTAGCCCAGAGGTGGCCGATAAGAAGGTGTTCGTTCAGCGGATGCCTTCTTTACTTTTTGGAGGCTTAAAGTTATTATTCAATTATACGCAATATAAAACGGCCTAAGGCTAATAAGTCCGTTTAAACAAATTGAGTTGCGATGATTTATTCATCAGCCCATCAAAAGGAAATCTAAAATTTTCAGACCTCTCAGGCGAAGTGGCTGATTTTGTCAATGAAGATCGGGAGAAAAAGTACTCGGTAATTGTCGGTACTGATTCAGAGCAGAGAAACGGAACAGCTGAATTCGTTTCGGTAGTAGTGGTTCATCGGATTGGCTGCCACGGCCGGTATTTTTGGCACAAGAAAAAAGGGATAAAGACTTATAATCTCCGCGACCGGATTTATAAGGAAGCGAATTACTCTTTGGATTTGGCCCAGAATTTGATTGGTGACTTAAAAGAAAAAATCCAGCACCCTCATTACGGATTTGAGATTCACGTTGATGTCGGCGAGAACGGCCCGACGAAAGAGATGATTAAAGAGGTGGTGGGGATGATTAAGGGAAATGGGTTTGAGGCGAAAATAAAACCGGAGTCGTGGGGCGCGACAAAGGTTGCCGATAAACACGTTTGATTTCGATAAGCCTTTTCTTGGGCAATGCCTTTCAGGAAACGTTCGGCCTCGTACAACTAATATACATATCTTATCTCCTGTTTATCAGAATATGAATAAGAATTCATATAATAACTGCGTTCGGTTGAAATGAGTAAATTTATTTACTCATTTCTCCCTCACTTGTTATTATAAACCCTCGCTCATCCATCGCCTCGCTACCTATCTTATCTTCTCTTTACGGCTCGGCTCCGGATGTTCCTCAATGGCAATGCCCGAAAAGCTTTTCGCGAAATGGCTATACCCGAGCAAGTTTTTATGTTAAATTCACCTCAATGATTTTCGTTTATTTATTCTTAGCTTTCGGATTTATCGGGGTTTTTGTTTTTTTATTCAAAATTTGGCAGAAAGCCGGGGAGAAGAAAGATGATCAGTCGGAACTTTTATTAAATCAACGACTGGATAATGTGACTAAACTGATTTTAGATGAGTTGAAAGAAAGCCGGCAATCGGTTCAGCAAAGTTCTTTGGCGGTTCATCAGCAGGTTCAGAATTTCACCCAAGGCATTACTAAACTCCAAGAGGGCGTTCGTGGCGTTCACGATTCATTAAAAGATGTTGTTTCTTTTCAGGATATTTTTAAGTCGCCAAAGCTTCGAGGAAGATGGGGTGAGACTTCGCTTGAATCAATAATGGCTGGCTTTTTCCCAAAAGAGCATTATTCAATTCAGCATTATTTTAAAAGTGGCGAAGCAGTAGATGTAGTTTTGAAATTGCCTAGTGATCGCCTTTTACCCATTGATTCAAAGTTTAATTGGGAGAATTTTGAAAAAATGGTTAATGCCGAAGACGAAATTTCTAAAAGTACTTTCCGTAAACAGTTTATAGTAGATGTTAAGAAAAAGATTGATGAAATTTCTTCAAAGTATATTCTTCCTCATGAAGGCACAACTGATGCGGCCTTAATGTATATACCAGCTGAGTCTGTTTATTATGAAATAATTCAAGGAATAAAAGAAGTAGATATAGCTGAATATGCCAGAAAGAAAAAGATTATGTTGGTCTCACCAAATACTTTTTATGCGACTCTTTCAGTAGTTCACCATAATTACAAAGATATGTATATTACAAAAAAGACAAAAGAAATTATAAATCGTTTAGATAGGATAAAAATTGATTCAGAAAAATTGCAGGATAATTTCAGGCGCCTAGGTAAACACATTTCAGATGCTTCAAGCGCTTTTGACGACAGTGAAAAACGGCTTACTCTTTTGACCGACCGGGTTGGGAATATAATTGAGATGGGGGGTGAAGAGAATAAAGAGATTGAAGAAAGAGTTGAACAGACTTTAAAAGTTTGATATTAGGTTTGTTTATGAATATATTACTTATTTCTCTTTTGGTTTCATTGGCGTCGCTGGCTTATGGCGCTATTTTAATTTGGCAGGTTTTGAAAAAGTCGCCCGGCGACGAGAAGATGCAGGAAATTCAGAAAGCGATTCAGGAAGGAGCAATAGCTTATTTAAAAAGACAGAACACGACCGTATTTTGGGTAGGTTTGATTGCGGCCTTGTTTTTATGGAAAGTGCTCGGTTCTATGACCGCTATTGGATTTGGCATTGGTGCAGTTGCCTCGGCTTTGGCTGGATACATTGGAATGATGGTGGCGGTTAGAGCAAATGCCCGGGTGGCCGAAGAAGCAAAGAATGGTTTGGCTCCTGCGTTTAATCTTGCTTTTAAGGGTGGTGCGGTAACCGGATTTTTTGTTGTCGGCTTGGCTTTGCTTTCTCTTACATTGTTTTATTGGTGGTCAGGAGATGTTAAAGCGCTTATCGGATTGGGATTTGGGGCTTCTTTAATTTCTGTTTTTGCCAGGCTTGGCGGCGGGATATTTACGAAAGGAGCAGATGTCGGAGCTGATTTAGTTGGAAAAGTTGAAGCCGGAATTCCGGAAGATGATCCTCGAAATCCGGCGGTGATCGCCGATAATGTCGGCGATAATGTCGGCGACTGCGCCGGCATGGCCGCCGACCTTTTTGAAACTTATGTCGTTTCGGCTTTATCGGTGATGCTTTTAAGCGATTTGTTTTTCAATCATTTGCAGAATATTGTTTTAATTCCTTTGTTAATTGGTTCAATGGCAGTTATCGCTTCAATAATCGGTTCTTTGTTTGTTCGGTTAACTAGTGGGATAATGGCGGCCTTATACAGGGGGTTAATTATCACTTCTGTTTTATTGACCGGAATGTTTTATTTTGGAGTTGATTGGATTTGGGAAAATACGGAATTGAATAATCTTTCAGTAATCGGCATCGCCGGATCAGACCTTTTCTGGTCTTTGATGGTTGGGATTTTCATAACTGCCTTGATGGTTTTAATCACCGAATTCTATACTTCTAAAAAATTCGGCTCGGTTAAGGCGATTGCAAAAGCTTCGACCACCGGGCATGGAACTAATATCATTACCGGGCTTGCGGTTTCAATGCAGTCAACTGCTTTGCCGGTTTTAGCGATTGCCGGAGGAATGTTTTTGGCTTTTTGGTTTTCAGGGATTTACGGGATTGCTCTGGCGACAATGAGTATGCTTTCTCTGACCGGAATAATCGTGGCCATTGACGCTTTCGGGCCGATTACTGACAACGCCGGCGGAATCGCCGAGATGGCCGGGTTGCCTAATTCGGTCCGCGAAGTGACTGACGCTTTGGATGCAGTGGGAAATACAACCAAGGCCGTAACCAAAGGCTATGCCATTGCTTCGGCCGGGCTGGCCGCCTTGGTTTTATTCGCCGTCTATACCCAAGAATTTTTAGAGTTGGGAATAAGATTATTTTTTGAACTTTCTGATGTTCGGATTTTGGTTGGTTTATTTGTTGGCGGAATGATGCCTTATCTTTTTGGTTCTTTGGCAATGCAGGCAGTGGGTCGGGCCGGAGGAGCGATTGTTGATGAAGTCCGCCGCCAATTCCGCGAGATTCCCGGAATTATGGAACGGACAGCTAAACCGGATTACGGGCGGGCCGTTGATATTGTAACTCGCGCGGCGATCCGCGAGATGGTTTTGCCAGCCTTGATTCCAATTTTGATTCCTATTGCAGTTGGGTTTCTGCTCGGGCCGGAAGCTCTTGGCGGGTTGCTCGTCGGCGTTATTGTTACCGGAATTTTCGTTGCAATTTCAATGACTTCAGGCGGAGCGGCCTGGGACAACGCTAAGAAATATATTGAAGAAGGGAATTACGGCGGCAAGGGCTCTGAAGCCCATAAGGCCGCGGTCACCGGCGATACTGTCGGTGACCCTTACAAAGACACTGTCGGCCCGGCGATTAACCCGATGATAAAAGTAGCAAACATAGTTGCTTTATTAATTGCTCGGTTTTTGGTTTAAAAAAGCCTCTCGGGTACAGCCATTTCGGAAACGCTCGGCCTCATACAACTTAAGTAATTCTGTCACCTCCTGTTTATCAGAATAAACCCTCGCTCATCCATCGCCTCGCTACAAGGAACATCTTCTTTTAACGGCTCGGCTCCGGATGTTCCTCAATGGCTATACCCTGCAGGCTTTTTTATTAAGAAAAAAAACTGCCACGTTCGGTAAATCCGAACGCGGCAGCCGTGGACAAGATTTTTTGCTCCTTACTCAAAATCGTTTACTGCACGGAATAGATACATGAACTTTTCGACGGGTTTCCAATTGTAATCAATGGGCTTCGCCGGTGCGAGCTTGCCGAGCAACGGAATCTTCTAATGATTTGGACAGCGAAGGGTGTAGCCAATTTCTGAGCGTGGGGAGTCGTCTTAGAAAATAGCTGCTATCTTTATGAAAATTTGCCGAATCACAAATCTATGGTGGAGGTACCCTGATTTGTCGGCAAATTAAATAAAGTGGCGTGCTATTTTCAAGAAGGGGCACCAAACGAATAAAATTGGCTATACCCAAAGCGAATAATTATCCACATCCCCTCCTACTCTTAAATCTCCATAGTGTTAAAATTGATTTAGCACCTAACTAAAGAGTTTTAACACTCTCGGTCGAAAAATTAGTATAAAAATAAATAGAAAATATAATCATGTTTGAAGCAGTTGCTACGACGGAAATTGTAAGGTCTTCGCTTTTGACCCTTTGGGCAAGCGTGGCTTCTTTTGTTCCAAAGCTTGTTGCCGCAATAGTCGTATTTTTGATTGGCTGGCTGATTGCCGTATTGCTTGGCCGGGTTGCTTATCATCTCATTAAAGTTTTGCAGATCAACAAAGCATTGGAAGGATTGGGATTTAGGCCGGCACTCGAACGAGGCGGTTTAAAGCTTGATGCGCCAAAATTCTTTGACGAACTGGTGAAATGGTTTTTCATCATCGTCTTTTTGATGGCCTCGACCAATATTGTCGGCCTGACTCAAGTAACTCAGTTCTTGGGAGTAGTTGTATTCTACTTGCCTAATGTAATTGTTGCCGCTTTTGTCATTTTGATCGGCGTGCTGTTAGCAAGATTTTTGGAGCACTCTGTCAGAGTGTCAGTAAGGGCAGCAAAATTAGTTTCGGCTAACTTTCTTGCTGAATTAGCCCGATGGTCAGTCTTAATTTTTTCTTTTTTGATTGCCTTGGATCAGTTGAAAGTAGCGCCTGAGCTGATAAGGATTTTTGTGATGGGGATTGTGGCGATGGTGGCTGTGGCCGGAGGCTTGGCTTTTGGTCTGGGCGGTCGCGATTTGGCTGGCGATTGGCTGGATAAATTGAGAAAGAGAGTTCAAGATTAAATTAGACAAGCTCAGATTTTTTAAAAGATTCTTTATCAACAAGAAACCCCTCTTGACGGGGTTTTTTGTTTTGATAGAATAATAAAAGGAATGAGAAATACACTAAAAACCCAAACTAATTCAAGCGGCTGATTTCTTTGTGTCTTAGGAAATATTTGAAGGGCCGCTTGGAAGAGCGGTTTTTTCGTGCTTGCTCGTTTAGTAATTTAACAATTAAAAAACCCTCCACGCATAATGCTATGGAGGGTAAAACAAAACAGATAAAGTGCGGGAGTAATACGAGTCGTAAGACTCAAAATACGGCATATGGAGGATGCCTTGACATCAAGAAGCGATGAAGGACGCGGCGTGACTGCGATAAGTCTCGGGGAACCGTCTAGCAGGTGTTGATCCGGGAATTTCCGAATGGGGCAACCCAATTGAGTAAAGCTCAATTATCTACTCAAATTTTATTTGAGCGGATGCAGACCCGCTGAAGTGAAACATCTCAGTAAGCGGAGGAAGAGAAAACAAATTCGGCGAAAGCCGAAACCATTCCCCAAGTAGCGGCGAGTGAACGGGGAACAGCCCAAACCTTTTTTAGAAAAGGTGTTGCAAGACAGCACATTTGAAAATTGAGCTTTGAAATTTGAAGCTTGATTTTCTGAGGCGATTCCCAAATTGCTATGCAATTTGTGAGCCTTCGCCTTGAAAGAAGTTAAAAATTCAGATGTTAGCAGAACGGTCCTGGAAAGGCCGGCCAAAGAAGGTGATAGCCCTGTAAGCAAAAACGTTTGAACTTCTCGTGTTGAAGAAAGTTATATCGGAGTCTATTTATAGATTTCGATATAACTTTCTAATCTTAAGTATCCCGGGACGAGACCATCCTGGGTGAATCTGCCACTACTACGTGGCAAGGCTAAATATTCTTGATGATCGATAGTGAACCAGTACCGTGAGGGAAAGGTGAAAAGTAGCCCGGTGAGGGCGGTGAAATAGTACCTGAAACCATATGCCTACGAAGAGACGGAGCTTGTTTCGGCGCGCAAGCGTCGAATGAGTGACGTCGTGCCTATTGAAGAATGAGCCAACGAGTTTATCTAAACTGCGAACTTTAATCCGCTATGCGGAGAATGGATAGCGAAAGCGATTCCGAAAAGGGTAGTCCCCTGCTTTTGCAGGGGCGGGCAGTTTGGATAAGACCCGAAGCCAGGGCGAGCTAACCATGGCCAGGATGAATCCCAACGAAAGTTGGGAGGAGGTCCGAACCGGTTGAAGTCGCAATTTCATCGGATGAGTTGTGGTTAGAAGTGAAAAGCTAATCGAGCCTGGTAATAGCTGGTTCTCTCCGAAATGTCTTTAGGGACAGCCTCGGATTTACGATAGCGGGGGTAGAGCACTGATTGGTTTGTCGTGCCCGAAAGGGTAGGCTTACCAGTCAAACTCCGAATACCGTTATTAATTGTCCGGGAGTGAGACTGTGAGGGCAAAGCTTCATAGTCGAAAGGGAAACAGCCCAGAGAACAATCTAAGGCCTCTAAATTCAAGCTAAGTGTAAAGGTGGTGAAGATGCTATGACAGCAAGGAGGTTGGCTTAGAAGCAGCCATCCTTTAAAGAGTGCGTAACAGCTCACTTTTCGAGCATTTTTGCGCCAAATATGTATAGAGGCTAAGCTTGATGCCGAAGATGTTTATCTCCAATTTTTAATTGGGGGTTGTAGGAGAGCGCTTCTTAAGCAGTGAAGGTCAAACGTGAGTTTGGCTGGAGCTTAAGGAGGTGAAAATGTTGGCATGAGTAACCGCAATCAGGGTGAAAGCCCCTGACGCCGAAAGCCTGAGGTTTCCTCCGCGACGGTGATCGTCGGAGGGTTAGGCGGGCCTAAGGATAAGTCTGGCTAAGGTCAGGCGATGCCGATGGACAGCCGGTTAATATTCCGGCCCTTCTGTGGAATCTAATGGAGCGACGAAGCGCAGTAGACTAAGCGTGTTATTGGATTTGCGTTTGCGATTTGAGAATGGGATATAGGAAAATCCGTATCCCTAGCTTTTAATAGCTGGATTCAAATATCGTGAAAACCTTGGCGCAAGCCTGGGGATTTGGTTAAGCGCGCTTCCAAGAAAAACTTCTAAAGTTAATTCCATAGAATCCGTACCGTAATCCGACACAGGTAGGCAGCTAGGCAAACTAGTAAGGCGAACGGGTGATTGGTGGCCAAGGAACTCGGCAAAAAAGCGGTCGTAAGTTCGCAATATGACCTGCCCCGATTTAACGTTGGGGCCGCAGCGAATGACCCCTGGGGACTGTTTATCAAAAACACAGCTCTCTGCTAAGCCATAAGGCGCTGTATAGAGGGCGACGCTTGTCCAGTGCTGGAATGTTAACGGTTAAAGTCGTGGCGCAAGCCACGGCGGCGGCCCGAAGCACCAGTAAACGACGGCGATAACCATAATCGTCCAAAGGTTACAGAGCGCGTTGCCTTTGTAAAATCTGGCCGTATGCTGGAAGTCTGATGTGGATAATCCGCTGGTAATATATTACCTTTGGTCTATAATTAAATTAGTGACCAAATATACTGCGTCAGATAATCAGCAGGAAAGCTTGAAAAATATTGGTTGGATAGTTGGTTTTGTAGATGGAGAAGGAACTTTTACTGTAAGTATATTTAAGAATGAAAAAGCGCAAAGAAGATTATGATAATCATCACGAAGATATGTATAAGTACTGCGTGAGATCACTTAAAGATCTAAAAGAAAAAATAATTCCTTTGAATCGAAAATCCAGACCAAAGTTTTCAGAGCTCCTCAGAGACTACACGCCAGACCTCGACGTTACGTCGGGGAAGATATAGTCCGATCCCCGTGGCGACACGGGCGTGGTAGAGAAATTCTATCACTCTAGATTAATCTAGATTAAATTGAGCGCAATTCCTTTCCGGGTAAGTTCCGGAGCGCATGAAAAGCGGAACCACTGGGGGACTGTCTCGGCCACTGGCCCGGTGAAAATGCAGTTGGGGTAAAGATGCCCCATACCCGCACCAAGACGGAAAGACCCCGGAAGCTTTACTGCAGCTTGGTATTGGTCTATGAATTTCGATGCGTAGAATAGTGGGGAGGATTTGAAGCCCCGATTTCGGTCGGGGTGGATCCGACAGTGAAATACCCATCTTCGTAATTTGTAGTTCTAACTGGTGACACCCTAAGAGGAGAAAAAATCTTTTCTTAGGGTGTCATCAAGACAGTGTCTGGTGGGCAGTTTGAATGGGGCGTTTCCCTCCTAAAGAGTAACGGAGGGGTTCATAAGGTTGGCTTAGGGCGGATGGAAATCGCCCTGGACGCATAAAGGCAAAAGCCAGCTTTACTGTAAGGCATACATGCCGCGCAGTTGCGAAAGCAGGACTTAGTGAACCGATAGTTGTTAGTAGGAACGCTAAAGATTAACGGATAAAAGCTACTCCGGGGATAACAGGCTAGTCCCGCCCACGAGTCCATATCTACGGCGGGGATCGGCACCTCGATGTCGGCTCGACTTAGCGCGGGGGTGAAGAAGCTCCCAAGCGTTGGACTGTTCGTCCATTAAAAAGTTACGTGAGCTGGGTTCAAACCGTCGTGAGACAGGTTGGTCCTTATCTGGTGTGGGCGTTTAAAGACCTGAGTGGGGTCGCTCCTAGTACGAGAGGACCGGAGTGAGCGTACCTCTGGTGTACCAGTAGTCCTGCCAAGGGCGTCGCTGGGTAGCTAAGTACGTGAGTGATAAGCGCTGAAAGCATCTAAGCGCGAAACATGCCACAAGATTAGGTCTAGGTCCGTCAGAGACTATGACGTTGATAGGGTTTAGGTGTAAGCGGGGCAATCCGTTTAGCCGAGAACTACTAATAGACCGATTTTATTCCCGCACTTTATCTGTTTTCAATTTTTCGAGATATCTGTAAGGCAGTTATATCGGAGATGCTCCACCTGTTTCCATTCCGAACACAGAAGTGAAATTCTCCAGAGCCGATGATAGTTTCTCGCTAAGCGGGATGCGAAAGTAGGTCGCTGTCTTACAGATATCTTGAAATTTAGATAAAACACGGGCTTCACCCCGTGTTTTGTTGATAATGCCGAAAATTTCTTCTATGATTAGTAAAAATGAAGCGCATTTTAAAGCAAATATTTATTGCCGCCATATTTTTTACAATAATTAGTTCGATTAGTTATTTATTTTATATAAAAGATTCAATTGAACCAACTCCGGCACCGCTAGTTTCTATTCCTTCTCTAGAAATTATTTCTCAAAATATTCTTAAAGTAGCTGACTTAGATTATGATTTTTTAGTTAAAATAAAAAACCCGAATCTTGATTTCGGCGCTGGCAATGCTTCATATGAAGTAAGTATTTTTAGCCGGGACAATAATTTAATAAATATTTTGTCAGGCTCGATCAGTTTGCTGCCCGGGCAGACAAGATATGAAATTATTTCTTCAATAAAATATAATCAAGAAATTTCAGATATCGTTTTTAAAATTACTGATGTTAATTGGCAAAAATTAAAGGAATATATTCCCCAGAGCCTGTTTTTAGTTAAAAATCAAGAATTGGCGTTGGATCAATCCCCAAGATTACGAGCAACTCTATCCAATAATTCAAATTTTGATTTTGATCGGGCGGATGTTTATGCAGTTTTATTCGGCGAGAATGATAAAGTTTTGGCAGTCAATAAAACAGATATCAGGACATTCTTGTCCGGAACCGATAGATTTTTTGAAGTCAGGTGGCTAAAGCCATTTGAGGGTGAAGTTCGGCGAGTGGAGATTAATGCTTATACGGATATGTTTAAAAATGAAAATTTTATAAAACAACATGGAATTCAGGAGAATTTTCAGAGATTTTATTAAATTTGATTTCCCCATTTTTATAGCTATTTTAGGTTTATCCATTTTGGGTCTTTTAAACTTGGCTGGTATTTCTGGGATTGAAAGCGTTTTTTTTCAAAAACAGCTCACCTTTTTTATTATTGGAATTGTTATTTTATTATCTAATCATTTAATTGATTATCGGATTTTTAAAAATCATTCTCTGCCGTCCACGATATTTTTTATAGCAAGCGTTTTACTTTTAATTATGACTTTGCAGGCCGCGCCAGTCCGGGGAGTAACAGCTTGGCTTCATTTTCCATTCGGGATTTCATTTGAGACAGCGGAGATTGTTAAATTGGCCATGATTTTGTTTTTGGCCAGGTACTTTTCTTCAAGAGTTTATCTAAATAATGTTTCTGTAATTTTAATTTCCGGAATTTATGTTTTTTTGGTTCTTTTTCTGGTTTTTTCCCAGCCAGATTTTGGTTCAGCCATTATTTTATTTTTTATCTGGTTGAGTGGGCTTTTTTTATTTGGTTTAACAAAGAGGCAGATTTTGATAGCGGCTATTTTTTTAATTATTATTGTTTTGGTTTTTGGCACTTTTATTCTTGAGCCTTATCAGAAATCAAGAATAACTTCTTTTTTGGAGAGTTTTGGTCAAGGCAGAGAGAGTTATAATGTTTTACAATCTAAAATAGCTATTGGTTCCGGGGGTTTTTGGGGCTTAGGATTAGGTTCTGGTTCGCAGGCTAAATTTGGGATATTGCCGGAAGCAAATACCGATTTTGCCTTGGCTTCTTTAATAGAGCAATTCGGATTTGCTGCTTTAGTTGTCGTCTTATCTCTTTATTTTATTATTTTAAGCCGTTTATTTTCTATTGCCGCAAAAGTCAGGGATGGTTTCTCAAAATTTTTCATCTTTATGTTTTCAGTTTATTTTTTTTCCCATGTAGTAATAAATTTTGGGATGAATTTGGGCCTTGTCCCGGTTACTGGCTTGCCTTTGCCTTTTATTAGCTATGGAGGCAGTTTTTTAATTAGCTTAATGATCGGCTTTTCTATTTTAGAAAATATAAACTCTGTTGCGTTTCGCGACAGAGTTTGAAATTAAGATTAGGGGCTTATCCACAAATTCAGGCCATTTGTGGATAAGCCCCTTGACAACCCTTTTTTTATTAATATACTTTCATAGGCAGGCTTTTTAGTCTTTTTTGATAATATATGCCTTCCCCTTTGTTTTTGGGGAGGCAATTAGCCTTGGGTATTACCCGGCAATCCAACAATTAAATAAGAAAATATAACCCTAACCCCTTCTATATAGAGAAGGGTGAGTGTTTTTTTGTTCAAACGAAGGTTTCAGCGACAGCGATTCCCGGTTTCGCACGGGAACCTTCAATGAAAAGACTGGGATCGCCTTGCATGATTCCTTAATTTAGTTTAAATCAGATGCTTCAAGAAAAAATATTCTCAAAATATAAAACAGATTCAGCTATGCCTTTGAATTTAATTAAGATGCAGCTTGATTCTTATGAGAATTTTTTGGCTAAAGGATTGAAAAACATTTTTAGAGAAGCATCGCCGATCAGCGACTGGACCGGGAAAGAAGCCAATCTTAATTTTGTTGATTTCAAAATTGAGCAGCCGAGATTTGATGATCAGACAGCCAAAGAAAAAAATATTACTTACGAAGCCCCGTTACGCGTTAAATTGCTTTTTGAAAATAAAAAAACCGGCCAGAAAAAAGAACAGGAAGTTTATTTTGCCGACATCCCCCTGATGACCAAAAGGGGGACTTTTGTTATTAATGGGATTGAAAGAGTAGTTGTCTCACAGCTTATAAGAAGCCCCGGCGTATTTTTCACTCTTTCCAAGGCCAACCGTTATAAGAATCTTTTTGGAGCAAAAATTATTCCTTCGCGTGGTGCCTGGCTGGAGTTTGAAACTGAGCAAAGCGGAGTGATATCGGTCAGAATCGACCGGAAAAGAAAAGTTCCGGTAACCACATTGCTTCGCGCTTTTGGCTATTCAACCGATAAGCAGATTCAAGAATTATTTAAAGACGCTGATACTAATCCGGAAATGAAATATATTGCCGCGACTTTGGTTCAGGATTCTTCCTCAAATCAAGACGAAGGTTTAATAGAAGTTTATCGAAGAATTCGGCCGGGTGATTTCGCTACGCCAGACAATGCCAAGCAGATGATTTTTAATATGTTCTTTAATTTTAGCCGCTATGATTTGTCTGAAGTCGGCCGTCATCGGATTAATCAAAGATTCAGCCAAAAATATCCTTTAATTGAAGAACATCGCTTTTTAAAACCGGAAGACATCGTTTCCATAGTAAAAGAAATTATTAAGTTAAATAACAATCCTTTGGCTTTACCTGATAATATTGACCATTTGGGGAACCGCCGGGTAAAAACTGTCGGCGAACAGCTTCAGGAAAAATTGCGGTTAGCCCTGAACCGGATGGAGAGGATTATAAAAGATAGGATGAGCACGGCTGAATTGGAAATCGCTTTGCCTTCCCAGTTGATTAATTCAAGGCCGTTTATCGCTGCTTTGAAAGAGTTTTTCGCTTCAAGCCAGCTTTCTCAGTTTATGGATCAGACTAATCCGCTTTCTGAACTTGAACATAAAAGAAGGCTTTCAGCCATGGGACCGGGCGGTCTTACCAGAGAGAGAGCCAGTTTTGAAGTAAGAGACGTTCACCCGAGCCATTATGGAAGAATTTGTCCGATTCAAACTTCAGAAGGTCCTAATATCGGTTTAGTCGGGCATTTAGCAGTTTTTGGAAAAGTTTCGCCGCTTGGCTTTATTCTCTCACCTTATCAAAAAGTCAAGAACGAGATGCTTACCGATGAGATAGTTTTTTTAGATGCAACCGAGGAAGAGAAATTTGTTATCGCCCAAGCCGGCACAAAAATAGATGAAAACGGAAAAATAGTTGATAAAAAAGTTGAAGCTAGAATTAAAGGAGAACCAGGAGAAGTGGGATCTTCAGAAGTTGAATTTATTGACATCTCGCCAAAACAGCTGTTTTCGACTGCCACCGCTTTAATCCCTTTTTTGGAACATAATGACGCTAATCGGGCATTGATGGGTTCAAATATGCAACGTCAAGCCGTACCTTTGATTAAGGCAGAAGCGCCTTATGTGATTACTGGCATGGAAAAAAATGTGGCGTATGATTCTGGTTCGGCTTTAATTTCAGAAACCGAAGGCATAGTTGATTTTTTTGACGGCTCGCTGATAAAAATCAGGGGCAAGAACGGTAAATTAAAAGAATACAAACTTTCAAAATTCTCCCGTTCCAATGCCTATACTTCTATAAATCAAAAACCGATAGTTAGAAAAGGAGACAAAATTAAAAATGGCCAGATTATCGCTGATGGCCCGGCAATGGATCAAGGGCAGTTGGCTTTAGGCAAAAATTTGCTGGTGGCTTTCATGTCTTTTGAAGGGGCTAATTTTGAAGACGCTGTTATTATTTCCGAGCGGCTCGTAAAAGACGACACCTTAACTTCCATTCATATTGAAGATTATTCAGTTGATATCAGGGAGACAAAGCTGGGGCCGGAACTTACTACAGCCGACATCCCCAATGTCGGAGAGGAGAGGCTTAAAAATTTGGATATAGACGGAATTGTTAGGATTGGAGCTGAAGTCAGGAGTCAGGATATTTTAGTCGGCAAAATTTCACCTAAAGGCGAAACTGACTTGACTCCCGAGGAAAAACTTTTAAGAGCAATATTTGGCGAGAAATCAAGAGACATAAAAGATACTTCTTTAAGGTTGCCTTTTGGCAAGCAGGGTCGAGTGGTTGGAGTTAAAATTTTTTCCCGTGACCAAGGCGACAAACTGCTAAGCGGGGTTATCAGGAAAATCCAGATTTCGATTGCTCAAACCCGTAAAATTCAAGTTGGTGATAAAATGGCTGGCCGGCACGGGAACAAAGGCGTTATCTCAGTGATTTTGTCGGAAGAAGAGATGCCGTTTTTGGAGGATGGCACTCCAGTCGACATTGTTTTAAATCCTTTGGGAATAATTTCCAGAATGAATATAGGCCAGATCTTGGAAACTCATTTGGGCTTAGCCGCGAAGAAGCTGAATTATCGAGCCGTGGTGCCGGCAATGTCCGGACCGAGTGAAGAAGTAGTTATAGAAGAATTAAAAAAGGCAGACCTGCCTCAAGACGGAAAAGTTATTTTATATGACGGCAAGACCGGCCAGCCTTTCAAACAAAAAGTCACCGTCGGGATAATTTATTTTATGAAACTGCTTCATATGGTGGAGGACAAGCTCCATATGCGTTCAGTCGGGCCGTATTCTTTGATTACCCAGCAGCCCCTTGGCGGAAAAGCTCAAGGCGGAGGCCAGAGATTCGGTGAAATGGAAGTTTGGGCTTTGGAAGGTTATGGCGCTGCTTATACATTACAGGAAATGCTGACGATTAAATCGGACGATGTTTTGGGTCGAGCCAAAACCTATGAAGCAATCGTCAACGGAGAAGAAATCAAGGCGCCTCACGTGCCAGAATCGTTTAAAGTGCTTTTGTCAGAAATTAAAGGATTGGGATTAAATGTCGAGTTGTTAGAAAGATAATATTTATGGATTTTAATTCAATCAGACTGCGTTTAGCTTCGCCGGATGAAATATTAAGCTGGTCAAATGGCGAAGTGATTAAGCCGGAAACGATAAATTACCGAACTCAAAGACCGGAGCCGGAGGGTTTATTTTCCGAAAAAATCTTTGGGCCGGAAAGAGACTTTGAATGCTACTGCGGCAAGTACCGAAAAATTCGCTACAAAGGAATTATCTGCGACCGTTGCGGAGTAGAGGTCACCCGTTCAATTGTCAGACGGGAGAGGTTTGGTCACATAAAGCTTGCTTCGCCGGTTTCCCATATCTGGTTTTTGCGCGGAGTTCCGAGCCGAATGGCCATGATTTTAGATGTATCTTTGCCTGATCTTGAAAAAGTGATTTATTTTTCAAGCTACATAATTACTCATGTCAACGAAGAGGCAAAAACCGAAGCAATGAAAAAAATTGACCAAGAATTCAGAGGCAGGCTAAAAGAGTCTAAAAACGAAGAAGAAAAAGAGAAATTTAAAATTCTGAAAGAAAAAGAAAGAATAATTCTCAAAGACATCAAGAAATACAAAATTATCTCGGAACTGGAATTTCGTGAATTATCTTTGAAATACGGCGAAGTTTTTGAAGTTGGAATCGGCGCCGAGGCAATTAAGAAAATTTTTGAAGAAGTTGATTTGGGAAATCGGGTCAAAGAATTGGAGCAGAGTCTGGCTATTACCGAAAACCCGCTCCAGGTTAAAAAAATGACCCGGCGCCTGAAATTGCTTAAAGGCTTCATTATTTCGAGTTCCCGGCCGGAATGGATGTTTCTTGAAATAGTTCCGGTTATTCCGCCGGCTTTAAGGCCAATGGTTCAATTGGACGGCGGACGCTACGCCACTTCAGATTTGAATGATTTATACCGTCGAGTTATTAACCGGAATAATCGGTTAAAGCATCTTCTTGAACTTAAAGCCCCTGAAGTAATCACCAGAAACGAAAAAAGAATGCTTCAGGAAGCGGTTGATGCTTTGATTGATAATGGAATGAGAAAGGGGCAAGCCCTGACTCAAGCCACGGTAGGACAAAAAAGAAGCTTAAAATCCCTCTCCGATATTTTAAAAGGCAAGCAGGGCCGGTTCAGGCAGAATCTTTTGGGCAAAAGAGTTGATTATTCGGGAAGGAGCGTCATTGTCATTGGCCCGGAACTTAGAATTGACGAGTGTGGTCTGCCAAAATACATGGCCTTGGAGCTTTTTAGGCCTTTTGTGATTAATCGGTTAATTGCGAAAGGGCTGGTGAATAACATTCGTGCTGCCGGAAAATTTATCGAGACCGAATCTCCCGAAGTCTGGGAAGCCCTAGAAGAAGTAATTAAGCATAAGCTCGTGTTGTTAAATCGGGCACCGACTCTGCATCGTCTTGGCGTCCAAGCATTTCATCCTCGGTTGCATGAAGGTAAAGCTATAAGGATCCCGGCTTTGCCGACAACCGCTTTTAACGCTGATTTTGACGGCGATCAAATGGCCGTGCATTTGCCTTTATCCGAGGACGCCCAAGCTGAAGCAAGGAATTTAATGCTGGCATCACGCGGAATTTTAAAACCGGCTACCGGCGAACCGGTTGCTGTTCCAACTAAAGACATCGTTTTGGGATGCTATTATTTGACGATGATGGTCGACGGTTTAAAGGGAGAGGGCAAAATTTTCTCGGCAAAAGAAGAATGTTTAAATGCTTTTGAGAATGACGTGATTGAGTTGCAGGCCAAAGTAAAAGTTAGGATGGCTCCAAATGGCAGTGAAAGCAAGGAAGAAATAGTTGAAACGACTGCCGGGAGAATAATTTTTAATGAAATTCTTCCGCTAGATTTATCTTTTATAAATAAAACTTTAAATCAAGTCGATCTTAAAAGGCTGGAAATGGAAGTTTTGGATAAATACGGATTTAGTGATAAAACAGTTTGGTTCCTGAACGATTTGAAAAATTTAGGTTTTAATTATGCTACTATTTCCGGGATTTCCTGGTCAGTTTTTGATTTAAAAATTCCTAAAGAAAAAGAAGAAATTATTAATACCGCTCAGAAATTGGCCGACGAAAACGAAATGCTTTATGAACAGGGCCTTTTAACCAAATATGAAAGGAGATCAAAGGCAATTGAAATTTGGACCGATGCCAAATCAAAACTAAGCGAATATGTGAAAAAAGTGCTTCCTTTGACCAGTTCTGTCAGGATTATGGTTGATTCCAAAGCCAGAGGCTCGTGGTCAGTAGTTGATCAGCTGATGGGAATGAGAGGTCTTTTTACCAATCCGGCCGGAGAAATTATTGAACTGCCAGTGAAGAATTCGTTCAAAGAAGGTTTGACTGTTCTGGAATACTTTATTTCTACTCATGGTGCCAGAAAAGGTTTGGCTGACACCGCCCTTCGGACGGCTACGGCTGGTTATTTGACCCGTCGTTTAGTTGACGTCGTTCAGGATTTAGTTGTTCAAGAAGAAGACTGCAAAGATAAGGAAGGTTTTGTAATTAATGCCAAAGACAGCGAGGCCATTTCGGAAAATTTAGGCAAACGGGTGATGGGCCGGGTTTCTCTTGAAGAAATTAAAGACGAGAATGGAAAAGGGGTGATTAAAAAAGGAGATTTGATATCCCGTAAGCAGGCCGAAGAAGTTGACCGGCTTAAACTAGATAAGTTAAGAGTCAGAAACTTAATCAGTTGTAAATCAAGAAGAGGAGTTTGCCGTATTTGCTATGGTTATGATTTATCAAAAAATCAGACTGTTGAATTGGGCGAAGCAGTCGGGATTATCACTGCTCAGGCCATCGGTGAACCGGGTACTCAGTTGACGATGAGAACTTTTCATACGGGAGGTGTAGCTGGCGGAGGCGACATCACGCTCGGATTGCCCAGAGTCGAGGAAATTTTTGAAGTCAGGTTGCCGTCTTCCAAGGGAATAATTTCTGATATTGAAGGCAAAGTTTTTTCTATAGAGCATAAGGATAATCAAAAAGTTATTAAAATTGAAATTTTTGATACAAAAGAAATAAGGGAATATGTTTTGCCGCCTTTGACTTCAGAGGCAGTGGCGGAAGGAGAATTAGTCGTGAGGGGACAGCAGTTGTCAGAAGGCAGTCTTGACTTGAATGAATTGTTCCGCCTCGGAGAAAAACCAGAGGTTAGCCGCTATATTATTCGGGAAATCAAGAATGTTTATTTTACTTCGGGAGAAGCGATTAACGACAAGCATATTGAGATGATAATTCGTCAGATGTTTTCGCGGGTTAGAATTTTGGATGGCGGAGACTCAACTTTTATTCCCGGAGAAGTGCTTGAATTGAACAGAGTTTTAATTGAAAATGACAAACTTAAGGAAGCCGGCAAAAATCAGGCTAAATATGAGCAGTTGCTTTTGGGCATTACCAAAGTGGCTTTAACCACTGAGAGTTTCCTTTCAGCGGCTTCGTTCCAAGAAACAGCCAGAGTCTTAATTGATGCGGCCACCAGTGGAAAAGTTGATACTCTTCGCGGTTTAAAAGAGAATGTTATTATCGGACGGCTGATTCCGGCCGGGACGGGGTTTAAAGCAAGAACAGAGGGTAGGCCAGTATAAAAAAGAAAAGCTTTTAAAATTGGTTATACACGGGCTATGTGATAAACTATTTTCTGATGGGAAGAAAGAAAAAGAAGCTGAAAAACAAGGAGATTGACGGGGAGGAATCTAAAAAAGGTTCTCGGTTAAGTCCTGAAACCCAAAACAGTGTTTTTGCAATATCTTGTTTTGTTTTGGTGGTTCTCACGATTTTAAGTTTTATCGACAAAGGCGGCCGAGCCGGTGATTTATTCAATAATTTTTCTCATATTTTATTCGGCTGGGGTTTTTTTATAATTCCGATTGCTTTTCTTCTGCTTGGCATCTCTTTTTTTAAGTTTTATGCCCGCGAATCCAAAACTCCTTCAATTTTGGGAGTCGGCATTTTTGTTCTGGCTGTTTTAGGCATATTTTTTATTGTCGGCAATGACCAAATTTTTCAGAATCGGGTCAGCCAAAGCGGTTATCTCGGCGTTATTTTCGGCTACCCTTTGCTTAGTTTTTTTGGCTTCGCTTCTTCTCTGATAATTTTACTGGCCGCGATTTTTATTTCATTTTTAGTTTCAATGGATATTCCATTGCATCGGTTGATTTTTAAAGATGATGAAGAAGGTGAAGATGGAATTAAAGGGGAATTAAAAGAAGACGAATTAGTAATCAAGCATGGCGGCAACGGAATTAAATCGGCCTTTGAGGTAAAAGCGATAAAAATGGATAAAAAGAGCGAATCTCCTTCCGCTAAAGCTACGGAGGGCGAGGATGAAGAAGAGCCTGAATTCAACATTAAAGTTTCAAGCCGGAAATGGAAGCTTCCGCCGCTTGATTTGTTAAAAGGCGACAGTGATATTCCTAAGGCCGGCGATGTTGCCGCTTCGGCCGCGGTAATCAGAAAAACTCTTTCGAATTTCGGAATTGATGTTGAGATGGGAGAGATAAATGTCGGACCAACCGTGACTCAATACACTTTGCGGCCGGCCGTAGGAGTAAAGCTTTCAAAGATAACTTCTTTGAATAGCGATCTTGCTTTGTCTTTAGCCAGCCATCCTATTCGAATTGAGGCGCCGATCCCCGGCAAATCCTTGGTTGGGATCGAAGTGCCAAACCATAAGGCCGCCTTGGTCGGCCTTAAAAACCTTCTTGAAGCCGATCAGTTCAAGGATGCTCCCTATTTTCTGCCTTTGGCTTTAGGACGCGATGTGGCTGGCTATCCTATTTTTGGACCGCTTGAAAAAATGCCCCATCTTTTGATTGCCGGTGCCACGGGCAGCGGTAAATCAGTAGCTATAAATTCTATTATTCTGTCATTGCTTTATAAGCATTCGCCTGATCTTTTGAAATTCATAATGATTGATCCCAAGAGGGTGGAGCTGACCCCATACAATGATATTCCTCATTTGATTACCCCGGTTATCGTTGACAATAAAAAATCGATTAATGCCTTGCGCTGGCTGGTGAAAGAAATGGAAAGAAGATATGAGGTGATTTCGCATTCCCGCACCAGAGACATTTTTTCATATAATTCAAAGCAGATTTCCAAAAAGCAGACGCTGATGCCTTTTATTGTTTTAATAATTGACGAGCTGGCTGATCTCATGGCTGCTTACGGAAGGGATTTGGAAGGTTCGATTGTCCGTCTGGCTCAGATGTCGCGGGCTGTCGGGATTCATTTAATTGTTTCCACCCAAAGGCCTTCAGTTGAAGTAATCACCGGCTTGATTAAGGCGAATATCACTTCCCGGGTTGCTTTTCAGGTGGCTAGCCAGGTTGATTCGAGGACGATTCTGGATATGGCCGGAGCTGAAAAATTGCTTGGTTCAGGAGATATGCTTTATCTTGCCGGCGATACCGGCAAACCAAGGCGTCTTCAGGGGCCTTTTGTTTCAGAGAAAGAAGTCAAAGGTGTTGTCAAATTCCTTAAGGATCAGGAATATGAAAGAGAGGAGGAAAAAATTGGTGAAACACTGGAAGAGTCATTGGCTCAAAGCATTGAAAGTGGTCCTACAATCGGCGGGTCAGGCGGAGATCTTTCGGAAGACGATGATGTGTTGTTTAACGAGGCCAAAGAAACCGTGATTCAGGCCAAAAAAGCTTCGGCTTCTTTGCTTCAAAGGAGATTACGCATTGGCTATGCCCGAGCCGCCAGACTTTTGGATATACTTGAAGAAAAAGGAATAGTTGGGCCGGCTGATGGAGCTAAACCAAGAGAAGTTTTAATTGGACAAGAAAATAAACTGGAAAATAAACTTGAAAATCCAGATGCGTCTTTTGACAATGGCGACGGGGTTGACCAAAATGATGAAGAAGGTATGATTACTTAGGTATGACTAAGAAAGAGGTACAAAAGGTTGACGAAAAAGCTAAAATTATTGATGCCGCGGTAAAGGAAATTAGGGATAAATACGGCGAAGGGGCGATAATGAAGCTTGGTGAGGCGAGACGGGTTGACGTTGACGTTATTCCAACCGGCTCAATTTCTTTGGATATTGCCCTTGGCGTAATGGGCATGCCCCGGGGCAGAGTAGTTGAAATATACGGACCGGAATCAAGCGGCAAGACGACTTTGGCTTTGCATGTTGTGGCCGAAGCCCAAAAACGGGGCGGACAGGCGGCTTTTGTTGATGCCGAACATGCTTTGGATCCGGAATATGCCAAAAAAATCGGCGTAAAGATCGATGATCTATTAATTTCTCAGCCAGATCATGGCGAGCAGGCTCTTGAAATAGTGGAGACTTTAATTAAATCAGGGACAATGGATGTTATTGTGGTTGATTCTGTGGCTGCTTTGACTCCCAAAGCAGAAATTGAAGGAGAAATGGGCCAGCAACATGTTGGTTTGCAGGCCCGCTTAATGTCGCATGCTTTAAGAAAATTAACCGCTGTACTCGCTAAATCAAAAACCGTCTTGATTTTTATAAACCAGATTAGGCATAACATCGGGGTGATGTTTGGCAATCCCGAAACTACGACCGGCGGCAAGGCTCTTAAATTTTATTCCTCGGTAAGAATAGATGTCCGGCGGATTGCCCAAGTCCAGTCGGGTGAAAAAATTATTGGCGGACGGCACCGGGCCAAAGTGGTCAAAAACAAAGTTGCTCCTCCGTTCAGGCAGGCTGAATTTGATATTTTATACAACGAAGGCATCTCGCGGTTTTCTGATTTGGTTAATTCCGGAGTTAAATACGGAATTTTGGCTCGTTCAGGCGCCTGGTATAATTTTGATAAAATTAAACTCGGCCAAGGTTTGGAAAGCGCCCGAAGCTTCTTAAAAGACAACGAAAAAATGGCTCAAGAAATTGCAAAGAAAGTGAGAGATTCCGCGTTTAAGGAAGAGGTTTGAGAGTATGTCGTTAGACGCTATATTTTCTTTCCTGCTTAGGTACTGTTGGAAGCAAGGCTAATTGTCTTGCTATTTTTATCGCTTGAGAGATTCGGCGCTGGTGTTTCTTGCAAAGGTTATTATATTTACCCCTTTTTATTTCCAATTCTTCATTTAAAAATTGTCTCAATTCTTTTGGATTTTTGTAATCAAACTTATAAGTATTTTTTTGACAGACCATGCAAGGCATAAATTCTAAAACGGAACATCCTTTAATTTAACTTCATCTTCTTCAACATCCAAATCAGCAGGCCCGCCTAGCGAGGCCGGCGGTTCGTTTTCGTTGACTACTGGTATTTCTTCTTTTCTCTCTGGAGCTTTAGCGTAAGAGGGTTTATTCATTTTTTCATCCTGCATCCCTTCTCTTTTTGGTTTTGGCCCAAGCTGCAAACTTTCGGTTACCACTTCGGTTCGGTATCTTTTTACTCCATCCTGGCCTTCCCAGCTCCGAGTCTGCAGACGGCCTTCAATCATTACCATTGAACCTTTATTCAAATATTGGTTGGCAATCTGGGCTAAGCGGCCCCAGACTACAACATTATGGAATTCAGAAGATTCATTTTTTTGGCCGGATTGGTCATTCCAGATTCTATTGGTAACCATTCTCAAGCTGGCTACTTCTTGTCCTGAAGGCGTGGTTCTGAATTCGGGATCGCTGGCCAACCTTCCGATTAAATAAACTTTATTTAAATTCATATCACAGTTTTTCTAAAATTTCTTCTATTTTTTTGTCTAATTCTTCAGTTTCTTTTTGGGTGATTTCTGTTGGGACTGCTTCCTTAAGTGGTTTTTCTGTTTTAATTTTAGGCGCTTTGGCTGGCTTGATTTTTTCCTCTTCTTTTTTGATTACCATGTACCTTAATAAATTTTCGTTAAGCACGAGGTTTTTATTTATTTTTTCGATTATATTGCGGGGTGCAAAAAATTCAATATATCCGAAATTAGAAAACTGTTCTTTTTTAATCGGGTAAGCAAGCCGCATTTTTTTTATTTCTCCGTAGCGGCCGACTATTCCTCCATTTTTTGAAATCAACTCTTCAATTTCCCGTCTTTTTTCTTCAATTTGCGGTTCAGTAAAAGAGGGTAGCAAATGAAAAGCCAATTCATACTGCTGTCTCTGGGATAGTTCTTCCATTCTTGGAAAGCCTAGCAAAACCAGCTGATATAGTCAATTATATAGATGAAGCTGGATAATTCCATAAAAATTTGACAGTTAGTAGTGTTTGATATATAATATAAACCATCGCGAATCTTAAATTCGTGGTCCCGCCAGAGGTATCGTAAAATTGATGATTTTGGCGGGACGCTTCACATAGAAGGAGACAGATAAAATGATAAGGATTTTTGTCTCTTGGCGGTGGCGGCTCTCGGCACTTTCAGATCGGATGCACAGTATAGTGGGCACAGCCATCGACAAAGGAGACGAGTGGTTCCTAATTTCGGTGGTTGCGATCATTATGATTGTGGTTGGTTTTTGTGTTTTGTCCGTGATTTATGATCCGGTGGCGATCAAGAACAGCCAGTGGCTACACTGATCATCGCCGGTAAAAGCCCTTATGAGATTTTTTATTTTCATCTGGGCTTTTTAAATTTTTACCTCCACCACATCGCCGTCTTGGATGATATAATCTTTGCCAACGGTTTTAATGAGCCCTTTTGATTTAGCTTGAGCCCAGCCGCCAATTTCTATTAAAGTTTCCCAATTTATTACCTCGGCCCGAATAAATA
>Ga0209542_10003035_pt1 | contig 36498 bp, 50 predicted proteins | sample RifCSPhighO2_01_FD_184028 | JGI IMG/M metagenome (GOLD analysis project Ga0209542, IMG submission 184028) | Soil microbial communities from Rifle, Colorado - Rifle CSP2_plank highO2_0.1 (SPAdes) (version 2) | ecosystem: Environmental > Terrestrial > Deep subsurface > Rock core/Sediment ...
CGCGGGCAGGCCGCGCAGGCGGGCCCACAGGAGAAAGCAAAGTAGTGTTGCGTATACGAGTTCGCGCTTACGAGAGCAAGATCTTGGATGCCTCTGTTAAACAAATAATGGACACAGCCGTACGCTATGACGCGGTCATCGTGGGGCCTGTGCCGTTGCCAACCGAAATAAAAAAATATACGGTCAATCGTTCGTCCTTTATTTACAAAAACACACGGGAACAATTCGAAATAAGGGTGCACAAGAGACTGATTGACATAATAAATCCAAATGCAAAGACCGTGGAGGCCCTGACTAATCTTTCGTTGCCTTCCGGAGTAGATATCGACGTTAAAATGATGTAATCATATGAAATTTATTCTTGGCACAAAAGAAAATATGGCGGAGTATTTTTCCGAAGACGGAGTTGTTACTTCCGTGACAATATTGTCAGTCACTCCGGCTACCGTTACCCGCATTTTCTCCAAAGACAAGGATGGATATGATTCCGTGCAAGTTGGTTTCGGCGTACAGAAAAAAGAACGGGTTACCAAGGGCGCGGCGGGAGCAATGAAAGGCGCTTTTTACAAGACCTTAAAGGAATTCAGACTTAAGCCATCGGATAAAAGCGAAGTAAAAGAAGGGGACGTAGTCGACGTTTCTGTCTTTGCCCCGGGAGACAAGATATCAATCTCAAGCGTGTCCAAAGGTAAGGGTTTCCAGGGCGTGGTCAAAAGGCACGGTTTTGCCGGAGGCCCGAGAACACACGGACAGAAACATTCCGAGCGTGAGCCTGGTAGCATCGGGGGAGGACTCCGCACGCACGTGCCTAAAGGCATGCGTATGGCGGGAAGAATGGGCTCTGATCGTATTACGGAGAAGAATCGGCAAGTTGTGTTTGTGGATAAGGAAAACAATCTGATGCTTATCAAAGGCGCAATCGCCGGACGAAGAGGCACTTTGGTGGAAGTAGTCAGCAGGTAATTTGAGATAAATATATGGAAGCAAAAACCGAAAATAAAATACAGGCAAAAATATACAGCCAAAAAGGGGCTGAAGCTGGGAGTATTGATCTTCCGGCGAAAGTTTTTGCCGCCAAATGGCGCGCAGACTTGGTGCACCAGGTTGTAGAATCCATGCGCTCAAACAAGCGCGCCGGAACCGCCGACACGAAAGGACGCGGAGAAGTTCGCGGGGGAGGGAAGAAGCCATGGAAGCAAAAAGGAACCGGCCGCGCCCGTCACGGGTCTTCACGTTCGCCTATCTGGGTTGGCGGAGGAGTTACCCACGGTCCGCTCGCAGAGAAGAACTATAAAAGGAAAATTTCAAAGAAAATGCGAGCGCAGGCTTTGTTTTCCGTGCTCTCCAAAAAACTTAAAGACAAGGAGATACTTTTTGTCGATAGTCTTACTGCTGCAGAAATAAAAACAAAGAAAGCTGCAGAAGTCGTGGACAACCTCGTTAAAGTCGGAAATTTCAAAAACATAAAAACCAAGAACCCCAAAATCCTTATGGCTCTCTCCGACCGTAGCGAAAAAACAGAAAAAAGCTTCAGGAATATTTCAACGCTCCAAATCGTATTCGTCAAAAATCTGAACCCGATGGACGTCCTGAACCATAAATATCTTTTGATAGAGAATCCCATTGAAGCAGTTAAGTTTTTAGAATCTAGAGTCTAGTTGAGCCTAATTTTATTTTATGAACACGCAAATTATTAAAAATCCGAGGGTCACCGAAAAAGCTTCTTTTTCAGCGGAAAAAAACGTTTATACTTTTGATATTTCACAATCCGCCAATAAAACAGAAATAAAGAAGGCTATATTTGCGCTTTATAAAGTCAAACCGGTAAAAGTAAATGTCCTCCCTATTCCAAAGAAAACAGTCATGAAAAGCAGAAGCAAAGAAGGAGTGCGGGGAGGCGGCAGAAAAGCATTAGTATATCTAAAAAAAGGAGATAAGATAGAATTCGTTTAACTCACAAGTCAGACATGTGGGAGCCACATGTCTGACTTGTGAAAAGCAATTTATGAAAACATATAAACCTACAAGTAAATCAAGGAGACAAATGACCAATGTGAGCTACAGGGGAGTTTTAACCACATCCACTCCGACCAAGTCTCTCACTTATGGATTCAGGCGTTCGGTAGGACGAAACAGCCAGGGACGCATTACCATGCGCCACAAAGGGGCAGGACACAAGCGCTTGTACCGGGATGTTGATTTCCTGTATGACAAAAAAGAAATTCCCGCAAAAATAAAATCTATTGAATACGACCCGAACCGCTCGGCTTTTATCGGGCTTGCTGTTTACCGCGACGGAGAAAAGAGATACGTTGTTTTGCCCAAATCCGTAAAGGCCGGTGATTCTTTTATTGTTTCCCCGAAAGCTCCCTTGACCGCAGGCAACAGACTCCCTCTTAAAAACATTCCGGTAGGAACTTTTGTTTACAACATTGAGATAAAGCCCATGGGCGGAGCAAAGATAGGCCGCAGCGCGGGAATATTCGCGCAAGTCGTGGCAAACGCGGATGGGTACACAAACATAAAAATGCCTTCCACAGAAGTTCGAAAAATAAACGAAGAGTGTTACGCGTGCGTGGGTACTGTTTCTAACGAAGAACATCATTTGGAAAATTACGGAAAAGCGGGACGCTCCAGGTGGAAGGGGATACGACCTACTGTCCGCGGAACGGCGATGAACCCGGTAGACCATCCATACGGAGGAGGTGAAGGCAGACAAGGACGAGGAACCAAGAGGCCAAAAACCATGTGGGGTAAAGTTACCGGAGGCAGGAAGACCCGCGGGCCGAAGAAATACTCAAACGTCTTTATAGTTTCCCGCCGAAAGACCGGAAAGAATAAATAAGAAAATAAAGAAAGGCCCGGCCTTCGTATTTACGAAGGCCGGGCCTTTCTCGTTACAGGGATTTTTTGTTGCTTTTTTCTTTAAAAATGTTATAATATTTGTGAGGAGAATGTACATCATGGCACTTCGAGAACTGATTCGGGAGCAGAAAGCTAACTCGAAAAACGTCGCCAACGCCGTCAAGGTAAAGGCTCCGCCGCCACGCAAGTCGTACAACGGCCGGGTTTTCAAGAAGTAGCATAGCTTTTCTCTCCATCCACCGAAGGCGTCAATCGACGCCTTTTCACTTTGTAGTCCTAAAAATTAATTTTTAATACACAGGATTCACAAGTTCCCACGGAGGGATTTTTTTTATTTTTACAAGATTTATCAACATCTTGACATTGACTTTTTTAATATGTATGATATAATCCCTAACGAAGGCGAAGGACTATAGCGATAGCTCGCCAAAGAAGGAGCCATGCACAATGAGCACTAGAGGGAACCGGAACGCCCGCCACGAAGAGAGAATTCGGTTGTACATTCGAAAGAAGACGTACAACTGTCGGTGGGGGTTCCTACATTCGACGGGCAGTTGGATCAGTTACTGACCTGGACGTCGGGGTCCGAGAACATCCGTTGAACCCTTCCCGCCGGAGGACACCGAATAGCGCAAGGACGGCGCAGTAAGTGATTCTCCACCCATCCCACTGGGCTTCTACGCCCAATCATCCCCGGACCGGTTCTATGAACCAGTCCCCAATGGAGGGCCTTCGCGACGCGACGGCCCTCCGTTCTCCTTTTATTTCTTTTATTTGACTTATTTCCTGAATTTGTTAGTATGATTTAAGGCTCAAATGAGAGCCGTTTTGTTTATACGAGAGAAAATAACCATGACTAGAAGTATCAAAAAAGGACTGAATATTGACGAAAGGCTCTTAAAAAAGATTGAGGGCCTTAACCCGCTCCAGACCCCGATGGTCAAAACATGGAAAAGGGCCTGCATGATATCCCCGGAGATGCTCGGTTTTACTTTTGGAGTTTATAACGGCAAGACGCACGTAGAGGTTCTGGTTACCGAAGACATGGTAGGTCACAGACTTGGCGAATTTTCTCCAACGAAGAAATTTATGAAGCACGGAGGAAAGATGCAGAAAGAGCTTGAAATGAAGAAGAAAGAAGCCGAAATAGCCCAGGCTAAGTCCGCGACCGCGGCTGCCGATGACGCGAAAAAGAAATAGTTCGACAAGCTCACTATAAATAATTATTATGAAAGCATTTTTAAAAAATTACAGACAATCGCCGAGAAAAGTCCGCCTGGTTGCGGGATTGATAAAAGGGAAGAGCGTGGCGGAAGCTATAGCGGAACTTGATTTCCTGGCAAAGCGCGCCGGGCTGCCTTTAAAGAAGCTTCTTTTGTCCGCTGTTGCGAATGCAAAACAAATGGGGATAGATGCGGAAAATCTGATGATCAAGGAATTGCGCGTGGACAAAGGGATAGTAATGAAAAGAATGATGCCGGCTGCCATGGGCACAGGGCACAGGATAAACAAGCGCACCAGCCACATTAATATACTTTTAGCGGAAATCGCCTCGCCGGCGATCCGCCGAAGAGGTAGAAAGTCAAAGGTAGCAACTTTACCAAAAACAAAATCACCAAAGAAATAAAATGAGTAAAATCGTACACCCATATGCGCATAGATTGATAATACTAAGAGACTGGAAGTCCCGCTGGTTTGCCGACCCTAAAAAGTATGTAACCTACCTGAAAGGGGATGTTTTGATACGACAATATTTGGAAAAAAAGCTACGGGGTATGTATGTTTCAACGATTGAAATCGAGCGTAGCCGGAAAGCTACCCGCTTTATTATAAAAACTTCCCGTCCGGGTCTGATAATAGGGAGGTCCGGAGAAGGAGCTACCAAGCTAAAAGAAGACATTTTGAAAAAGATGGATAGTCTGAAGCTTCCGCGCCCGGAAGATTTCAAACTGGAAATTATGGAAGTTACGAACCCGGAAGCGGACGCGGCCATTGTGGCTTACATGATAGCCGAAGGCCTGGAAAAAAGGATGCCGTACCGAAGGGTTATCAAGCAAATCATTGAAAAGGTAATGCAGGCTCATGGCGTAGAAGGAGCGAGAGTCGTGCTCGGAGGGCGCCTTGGCGGAGCTGAAATTGCCCGTACGGAAGAGCTAAAGAGAGGAAGTATACCGCTTCAGACTTTCCGCGCGGACGTAGATTTTAAGCGAGAGCGCGCTATTCTGTCTTACGGAACCATCGGCATCAAGGTCTGGATATACCGGGGCAAAATTTTTGCGGACAAGAAGTCTGCCAAAACTGCCTATTCCACTTCTCCAAAAAGCGAGAAAGAAAATAACCTGAAAACAGATTAAATTTTTATGTTGATACCAAAAAAAGTAAAATTTAGAAAATGGCAGACAGGTAGGAGCAACCCGAAATCCCGCTCTGCGGACACGCGCGGCATAAAGCTAGCCTTCGGCTCTTTCGGTCTCAAGTCCGAAACACAAGCAAGGGTAAAGTCTACCCAAATCGAGTCAGCCCGAAAAGTAATTTCCCGAACGCTTACAAAGACAGGAAAGTATTGGGTGCGTATTTTCCCCGACAGGCCTTTTACCGCAAAAGCCGCGGAGGTGGGCATGGGAAAGGGAAAAGGAGACCCGCAGGGATATTGTTTTGATGTCTTGCCCGGACGCATTATTTTTGAAGTGGACGGAGCCGAAGAGAAAGTGGCGCACGAAGCGCTTCGAAAAGCCGGCAGCAAGCTGCCAATTAAAACCAGAATTGTCAGTCGCGCGCATAAGCAGTAAAATTTATGGCTAAAACAAAGAAAGATCATTTAAAAGATATGAAAGAAGGGGAGCTTGTAAAGAAGCTCACGGCTTTACGCGAAGAAGTACGCTTGATTAATTTTAAAGCCGAGGGGTCCAGGTCCAAGAACGTAAAAGAACTGGGCAGCCTAAAGAAACAGATTGCAAGAGTTTTAACCCAAATGAAATCTAAGTAAGATAAATATATGACAACAAAAAAGGCACAAGACCTGCCTGCGCAGGCAGGAAATAAGGAAAACAAAGGCCTGCCTACCGGTAGGCAAGGGAACGTTTTAAAGGGCGTGGTTGTTTCCGATAAGATGGACAAGACTATTGTGGTATCGGTTTCCCGTTTCATCAAACATCCTCTATATGGAAAATTTTACAAAGTCAGCAAAAAATACAAGGTGCACGACGAGGAAAATAAATATAAAGTTGGCGACCAAGTAGAAATAGTGGAAACCAGGCCGATTTCCAAAGACAAAAGGTTTCGGGTCGTCTGAGACCCGACCCTGTTAAATCGCCCAAAGGGCGCCGCGAAGCGGATTTAACAGGGTGATTATTTTATAATCGCTTCGCTCAGTAAAATTAATCATGATACAAAACGAAACATTGGTAAAAATAACAGACAACGCCGGAGGCACCGTAGGAAAGGTGTTCAAGATTTTAGGCTCTTCCAAAAAGAGATATGCGACCTTAGGCGAACTGGTTATTATTTCGGTTAAAGTTGCAAGCCCCCGCAAAGGAGTCAAGAAGAAAGACGTACATCAGGCTGTCGTCGTGCGCACGAGAGGCGCCTACAGACGAAAAGACGGTTCATATATTCGTTTTGACGATAACGCCGTGGTTATCCTGGAAAAAGGCAAAAAAGACCCGAAGGCTGGCCGTGTATTCGGGCCAATACCAAGGGAATTAGCCGAGAAGGGATTTCAAAAGATAATTTCCTTGGCACAGGAGGTGATTTAATTAGTATAAAGTTATGAAATTAAAAAAAAATGACAACGTAATATTGATAGCAGGCAAAGATAAGGGTAAAAAAGGTAAAATTATCCGTGTTTTACCCAAAGAAAACAAAATTGTCGTGGAAGGCTTGAACATGATGAAGAAGCACCAGAGGCCTAGAAAGTCCGGGGAAAAGGGCTCCATGATAAGTATTGCCATGCCTATAAACGCTTCAAACGCCAAAAAAGCAGATAAGTAAATAAAAACATATGACAAAACATTTAACGGAAAATTTAACAGTCAGAGAAAAAGAAGGAGAAGCTTTTGAGAGATTAAAAAGTGTCTTCGGGTATAAGAACAAAATGGCAGCGCCCAAGATGGTAAAGGTTGTTATCAATGTCGGCACCGGCACAATGATAAAGAAAGACAAAAATAAAAATGACGCTGTTGCCGACAGGCTCGCAAAAATAACCGGGCAAAAGACGACTCTGCGCGGAGCCAAGCAGTCAATTTCTTCTTTCAAGATTCGTCAAGGCGACCCGGTGGGAGTTTCCGTAACACTCCGAGGGAAAAGAATGTTCGCCTTCCTTGAAAAACTTATAAATGTCGCTTTACCCCGCACCAAAGACTTCCGTGGAATTTCCCGCAAGGCGGTGGACAACATAGGAAACCTGACGATAGGCATAAAAGAGCACACCATTTTTCCTGAAACAGCCGATGAAGATATCCGAGATATTTTCGGGATGTCTGTTACTCTGGTTTCTACCGCCAAAAATATCAAAGAAGGAACAGCATTTTTTGAGCTCTTAGGGGTGCCTTTCAAGACAGAAGAAGACAGTAAGAAGAAGTAGTTTTTGCTTTCTACTATTTGTTTGCTATAATTAAAATATGGTGAAAGATCGAACGAAAATGTTCAATAAATATAAAGGTCTTTGGGTAGCACTTGCTGATGACAGAGATACTGTGGTGGGAAGTGGAAAAACTCTCAAAGAAGCCATGAACCAAGCTTTTAAAAAAGGGTATAATTCCCCTATTTTTAGCCGAATGCCAAAAACCTTAGATGCTTATGTTGGGGCTCTATGAAATTCAACTATCAGAAATACGGTTTAGCGCTACGACCTGTTATAGAGATTAAATTAAAATCAAATCACAGATCTCTTCTTTATGAGGCCCTGGTTGATTCAGGGGCCGATATTTGTCTTTTTCATTCAGAAGTTGGTGAAGCGCTCGGTCTTGATATTTCTAAAGGTAAACCCCGTGAGGTATTTGGAGTTGGAGGAAAAGTCTCTTTATACTATTTGCATAGTATTGAAATTGAAGTAGGAGGGTGGACGCATAAAGCTGAAGTAGGTTTTATGCCTGATGTTGCCGGCAGAGTAATGCCATATGGCCTCGTCGGGCAAAAAGGATTTTTTGAAAATTTTATTGTTAAATTTGATTTACAAAAAGAGGAAATAGAATTAAAAACAAGAAATTAATTACTGAGTTAACTCATCAGTTAAAGTATGGCAAGACCAATAAATTCAATTAGAAAAATAACAAGAGTCGGCAGAGCAAAATCTTTTTCAATAGTAATTCCGGCTGAAATCATGCGCTCTCTCGGCTGGCGGGAGAAGCAAAGAGTTCTGGTAAAGCGTGTTGCTCGCGGTGTCTCTATTATTGACGCGAAGACTAAAAAGAAGAAGTAAAAAATTCCTCCCAAAGTTCCCCGTAGAGGCCTGCCCGCCTCTGGCGGGGGATTTTTTGTTTTTTTGATATATTTTAAAATGTTGTATAATACTACCATGGACGATCTGAATCTAGAGGGAAACGAAGAGATAAAGAAAGCGCTAGAAGAGTTTGGGAATACTTCGGCAAATGGGCAGCCCGGGAAAGTCATTCAGCAAAGTAATATTATTGAGCCAAAGCATGCAGTGGAAGGCGTGAAGTTTGAAACCCCAAGTTATGGAGCGGTAAAATATTATAAAGAAACGGCTACTCCGAAAATGGTGCAATTAGTTACGAAATGGTCCGGTGGAGCGATCAAGGAAGAGAGGCAGGCGGAATATGTGCTCTTGGGATTTGTGGTGCTGGCTATTGTTGTATCTCTTTTTATATTTTTAAAAAGCGGACCCAGCACCGAATCGCCGCCAGAACTAGAAATTGATAAAATAAATTAAGATCCCATCATAATAAATGGATATTAAATCAACAAACCGAGCATTCACCTTAATAGAACTTTTGGTAGTCGTTGCCATCATCGGCATTTTGGCTAGCGTTGTTATGGCAAGCTTAAATACCGCGCGGGCAAAAGCTAGAGATGCTAAAAGGTTAGTAGAATTGCGCCAAATCGTCACTGCAACAGAAATCTTTTATAATGACAACAATACGTACCCTTCTGCGACTACTTCTTTTGTATACGCAGTAGTCGGATTAACGCCAAAGTATATCGCAACTCTTCCGGAAGACCCGACGCGCACCAGAAGTGATAGATATCGATATTGGTATACCGATAGAACAAAAGGATATACCATGCTTGTGCAGCTCGAAACAGATGCAGTTCCCGGCTGGTGCAAAATAGTGGTTGGAAGCCTTGGGTACGCCGGCTGGAATTCTGTACCCAACTGTAAGTAGCTCCAAGGTTGACTCTTTAGGGTTAATCTGCTAATATTCTCAACAAGGGAAGCAGTTTCCGCTTAATCCATTTTTCTCCTCCGACGCTCTAATAATTAGAGGTTCGGAGAAAAAAAGTGAGATATTAGCGGAGCACTCCCGATTTATTATTTACCTGTCCCGTACTAAATTTTTGATTACGGGGCATAAAGACAAAGTTTATTAATTAAAATTTTAGTACTGGGATGGCAAAAACATCAGTTATAGCAAGAAGCAAAAAGAAACAAAAATTTTCCACCAGGCAGAAAAACAGGTGTTTTCGTTGTGGCAGGGGAAATGCTTTTATGCGCGACTTCGGTATTTGCCGAATATGTTTCAGGGAATTAGCAAACGAAGGAATGCTTCCGGGTGTTCGTAAATCAAGCTGGTAGTAGTTTAAAATAAATTTATATGGATTCAATTTCAAACATGATAATAATAATGAAGAACGGAAGCCTGGCCGGAAAGGAGTCTGTTTTAATTCCGTACTCCAACATGAAAAACGCCATAGGCGAATGTCTGAAAAAGGCCGGCTATGTGTCCGAAGTATCCAAGAAAGTTAAAAAAGGACAGCCCGTGCTCGAGGTCGGGCTGGTGTATGTGGACAAAAAGCCGAAAATAGCGGAAGTTGAGCGAATTTCAAAACAATCAAGGAGAGTGTATTTCGGGATGAAAGACATACATTCTGTCAGGAACGGTACAGGACTCCTTGTGCTTTCGACCCCAAAGGGAATTTTATCAGGCAAAGAAGCGCGCAAAGAACAAGTAGGGGGTGAAGCGCTATTTAGAATTTGGTAATCATTACATAAATATTATGAGCAGAATAGGCAAACAGGAAATTTTAATACCGAGCGGCGTGAAAGTCACCAAAGATGCAGGTCAGAATGGCGTGGTTGTTACGGTGACAGGCCCAAAAGGCTCTCTTTCAAAGATTTTTCGCGATGACATAACCATAGACATTACGGAAAAGGCGGTAGCCCTGAATATAAAGCGCAACGATAAATTCTCCAAATCTCTTTGGGGCACATACGCTTCGCATATAAAAAACATGATTGCCGGAGTACAGACTCCGTACCAAAAGAAATTGATTTTAGAAGGAGTGGGATTCAAGTCCGAGGTCAAAGTTAATGGTCAGCGGAAAGAATTGCATTTTGCTTTAGGATTTTCTCACCCTGTCATCGTACCTATTCCCGACACCATTACCGCCACTGCCGAGAAAAATAATATTACGATTACCGGAATCGACAAAGAACTAGTCGGAAGTTTTACTGCCGCAGTTCGCGCCCTAAAAAAGCCCGAGCCATATAAAGGAAAAGGAATGCGTTACGAAGGCGAGGTTATAAGACGCAAGCAGGGCAAGAAGACCGTATAATATAGACAGTAAAACATATGCAAAATAAAACCGACAAAAGAATAAGGCTAAAGAAAAAGATTCGAACAAAGATAAAAGGGACCGAAGCCCGTCCGCGCCTGACTGTTTTTCGTTCAAATAAATTTATTTACGCGCAGGTTATCAATGACGAGACCGGCAAGACCCTGGCGCAGGCTAGCGATGTTAAAGTAACCAAGGGAACAAAAACAGAAAGAGCCAAGGAAGTAGGCAAGATGATAGCGGCGGCGGCAATAGGCGGTAAAATAAAAAAAGTCGTTTTTGACCGGAACGGATTCAAATATACCGGACGCATAAAATTAGTAGCGGATGAGGCGCGCGCCTCGGGATTAGAATTCTAAAAAACATCAGTATGGATAAACCAAAACCAAAAGAAAATACAGGAACAGGAATGAGAGAAAAAAGAAATACCGGCGGACGCGGTAGGTCTTCTTTCAACAGGGTCAAGCCAGAATTCGACCAAAAGATATTGAATATCCGTCGGGTAACCCGTGTCGTAGCCGGAGGCCGCCGGTTCTCTTTCTCCGTGGCTCTGGTCGCGGGAGATAAAAAAGGAAGCGTAGGCTTGGGATTGGGTAAGGCCGGGGACACCGCGCTTGCCATCAATAAAGCTCTCCGGAATGCAAAGAAAAACATGATTCGCTTGAACCTGACCAAGACAATGTCTATTCCACACGAACTTTCCGCTAAATTTTCCGGGAATCAGGTGGTTCTGTTTCCAAACAAAGGGCGCGGACTTGTGGCCGGTTCGGTTGTGCGCGATATCGTGAAGCTCTCCGGGATGAAGGATGTCACCGGAAAGATTTTATCCAAAAGTAAGAACAAGCTGAACAACGCGAAAGCCGTCATAGCCGCCCTGTCTCAAATTTCTTCAAAATACACAAAAATAACTCCGGAGACCGTTGTCATCGCTAATAAAGAAGTACCATTAAAAGAAAGTGACTAGTTTCTAGTTGCTAGGGGCTAGTCAAACACTAGAACCTAGAAGCTAAGACCTAGAACCTAATCAAATGCAAATACATAACCTAAAAAGAGTACATAAGAATAAAAAAGACAGGTTGGTGGGACGTGGCGGCAAGCACGCGAAGACGTCCGGCAGGGGAGGCAAAGGTCAGACGGCTCGCGCCGGAAATAAGCGCCGACCAGAGCTTCGTGATATCATTAAGAAGCTGCCAAAGAACCGCGGATACCAGTTTAAGTCTATTCAAAAAGTTTTGATGATAGAAAAGGATAAACTGGCCAGTAAAGATGAAAAATTCTCAGAAATCCGCAAGCGCCTCGGAATCAAAGGCAAGAAGATACGTCTAAAGTAATACGGATATAAAATAAGATTATGAATTTTTGGGATAAATTAAAACTGGTTTGGACAGACGGTACCTTGAGGAGAAAGGTTCTCTTCGTGCTTTTTGCCTTGATAATTTTCCGCTTGCTTGCCGCTATTCCCATCCCGGGAGTTGATGCCATACAGCTTTCAAGATTTCTCTCCAATAACCAGTTTTTCGGAATTTTAAATATATTTTCCGGAGGAGGGCTGACAACATTATCGGTCATAATGCTCGGAGTTGGTCCGTACATTACCGGTTCGATCATAATGCAGCTTCTTACCATAATGGTGCCCGCTCTCAAGAAAATTTACAGCGAAGAAGGCGAGGCCGGCAGAAAAAGATTCGCCCAATACAGCAGGCTCCTCTCCGTGCCTCTTGCGGTTATCCAGGGGTTCGGGCTTTTATATATCCTGGAACAGCAGAATATTTTGGTAAACCTGACATCTTTTGACCGCATTACGAACTTGTTTATAGTGGTCGCGGGTTCGGTCCTTCTCATGTGGGTAGGGGAACTTGTGTCCGAATTCGGCATAGGCAATGGAGTTTCACTCATAATCTTCGCCGGGATAGTTTCCCAGCTTCCTGCCACCGTAAGCCAGCTTGTATTTAACTTTACCCCTGCGCAGATTCCTCTTTTCCTGATATTTCTGGTTGCCGGAATTCTGATTATAGCGGGGATAGTGCTTGTTACCGAGGCAGAGAGACCTATACCCGTCACTTACGCTAAGCGGGTGAGAGGGATGAAAATGTATGGCGGGGGCTCTACCTACCTGCCTTTGCGCGTGAACCAAGCCGGAGTTATTCCTATAATATTTGCTCTCTCCATACTTCTTTTCCCGCAAATGATTGGCACATTTTTGACTCGTTTTGCTAATCCAATAATTGCCAAGATTTCAGAGGTACTTCTTGCGTTCTCGCAGACCAGCGTGATTTACGCTATCCTGTACTTCGTATTTGTATTTTTGTTTACCTACTTTTACACAGCTGTCACTTTTGACCCCGAATCTCTTTCTACAAATCTGCAGAAAAACGGCGCATTTATTCCAGGCATCCGTCCGGGACCCTCTACTTCGCAGTATATATCAAAAGTGTTAACCCGCATTACTTTGCTCGGAGCCACTTTCCTCGGTTTCATAGCGGTGCTACCGCTTGTCATGCAGCGTATTACCGGCATATCTTCTCTAGCCATTGGAGGTACATCCATCCTCATCGTCGTCTCGGTAGTTCTAGACCTCATGAAAAAAGTAGACGCGCAAATCTCAATGCGGGAGTACTAATTTTCTTCGCTTAAAATTTTATCGTGTTTTTTTGCTTCTGTCAGGGCAAGTTTGAATACACTTCGGAGCGTGGTGGCTATTTCTTCCGATTCAATAATGATTCCCAGTTTTTCTTTCCAGGAAGCAATCATAACTTTGTTGTTATATATTTCTATGTCCGTTGGTACAGGGAATTTATCTTGCGGAATGAGTGAAGTGTCTCGGTATTCGATTTCATCGTTGGCTTTTCTTTCTCGAGCAAGGGGAGTGTCAGCTACGAACGTATGCACGAAAACTTTTTTCTTTGCTCGTCGTTCATAATACGTAGAAAAATATTTTGGGAGGGTCTCATGCATTTCTTCGTAGGTGGAAGTGGAGTAGATATCTCCTTTTGAAGATAGGGAATCTTCATACACGTGTTCCAGCCCGGCGAGGCCTTCGTAAAAAAATACTCTCGGCCTGTCGCCCACATTGTAGAGGGAGGTAAGCTCGGGCAGAACTTCTCTCGCGGACTCCGCGAGCTTTTTTTGTTTTTCAGCCTGAGCGCTAAGGTACTCCACCAGGTTGGCGGGGGATAGGGCTACGTATTCCTGTTTTGGTTCTTTGCCGGATATGCTTACCAGGTTTTTCCCGGCTAGGCTGTCCAAAATTACATACCCCGTCGAACGGTTTATACCCGCTTTGCGGGAAATCTCTGCTACTGTGCCTCTGCCGAGCTCCAATATAGTCAAATATATGGATATTTCCTTGTCCAAAAAACCGCTATCCTTGAGTAATTGCTCTATTTTTAATATTTGCTCTTTCATATTTAGCCATTATATACCAATACTGGTTTTGTGTCAATAAAATATAACAAAATTCTGAGGAAATCTTTCTAACCTTGTTTTATATGGATTAAAATAAATTAAATTGGTAAAATATCTTGACAATTTGATTAAAATATGTAATATAAAGTAAAAGGAGAGTTCCATGAAAACAAAAAACAGTAGGGTCAACCTATTGAGAAGTAATGTAGCGTTCAGCGTTAAGGTGAAGGAGTATCTTGCGAGTTCCCACAAGACCCAAAAGGAGTTTGCGAGGGAGGTTGGAGTGGCCCAGGGAACCATTTCGAACCTCATCATCTTCAAGAACATACAACTAAAGCCTCGTGTGATTGCCGGCTTCGCCGTTGCGATGGGGGTGTCGGCCGAGGAACTTGTCCGTATGGTAACAGACGAGGTTTCCGAGGGATTACTGCTCGTCGTGGCAAAGGCGGAGCAAAAGAAAAGAAACATTACCGACATGATGCTTCTAATTGAAGCTGTCATCAGAAGTGGTGTAGCTTCAGTATCGTCACAGCAGTTTGCCACCCTCAAGTCTTTGAGGCACGGGTTGTTGTATCCTGTTTCCCCAGAGCTAATACTCGAGTTGTTGCAGGCGACAGATTCGGGGGATCTGTCGAACATCCTACCGTTCCTCCAGGCCATCGTGGATAGCGGAGAAACTTCCGTGTCTCCAGAAGACCTGGATTTTCTTTCGGAAATCCAGACTCGACTGTCGCAACCCTTGACCAGCTTGCTGGTGCGTGAGGTGATTCAAAATCGTCACCATAACAGCGCTCGTTGAGCGCGGAGGAGGCCTAGATGGCGTTCAAGCATATCAAGGTGATTGCGAAAGAGGGGGTTTGCTTCGTGGGCATCGGAAGCCTCGAAGAAGACGTCGTGAGGGTCGTAGGGAAAACCCTCATCCGCGAGGAAATCGTAGTATCCCGTGTACTGGTCTTCACGGGATGTTCCGAAAAGCCCGCGACAGGGTTTTCTGCAGAAGAAGCCGAAATGATTCGCCTTCTTCTGGATGAACCGATCGAGCAATTTCCGACGGAACTCACCGAGGATGACGTCCAGAAGATTCGCCTCCTTCTGGGCGAGCAGATCGAGTCCGTTGAGGGTATAGAGTAGGAAGAGGGTTGATAATCAAGACCGCTTGAACGAGGAGGCCGTCGGCCATACCTCGCAGGCGGTCTTCTCATTTCTACTCAATTATTTTTCCAGCCACTTTTTGTATTCCGAGACCACGAGGTCGACAACCTGCCCCGTTTTGCATTCTGTTGGCCGCCGGTGCCTTGTGGTGAATTTATGCATATACTAAAATTAACCATGTAATATGAAACGGGAACATTTGGTGAAAATTAAAAAAGTTGTAAACATAGGCGGGGAGGGAATCAGTTTGGCGCAAAGGATGCTGTGCGCAGTGGCGTTTGGAGAAAATTTAGCATCCGGATTTTACAATAGCCCGGAAGCCAAACAAATCTTCCGTGGCTTTCGCCGTTATAAATTCGTCAGATATGTGAAAGAAGATGGTAAGTATGAGCTTACGGGTAAAGGCGAAAAGAAGCTCCAGTACATTTTAATTGACGAGGTCGTAATTAAAACGCCCAAGAAATGGGACGGCAAATGGCGTTTGGTCATGTATGATTTGCCTATTCGATTCAAAAATGCTCGCAACGCCTTTAGGTGGAAATTGAAAGATATGGGTTTTTACCAGTTTCAGAAAAGTGCCTGGATTTATCCTTATCCATGCGAAGGGGAGCTGTTGTTTGTGGCTGACTTTTTCGGGGTCAGGAAATATGTAGAAATTCTAGAAATTAGTAAAGTTCTAGACGATAAGAAGTTAAGGTCGCATTTCGGGCTTTGATTGATATGTAAACATGTGGTGAAATTTCGCATATGCGAAATTTCACCACATGACAATTGCAAAAATGAATTACGATTCTTGTTTATAATTTTCAATAGCTTTCAAAATATCTTTAGTAACTTTCGCCACAGGCTGGTTGCCGTTGATGACTCTCAGTTTTTTTAGGCTTTTAAAATATTTTACGCTCTTGCCGACTTGGTCTTTGTGCCAGGCGATGCGGGTTTTAATGAGCTTGTGGGTGTCAAAAGCTTTGTAAATTTCTTTTACATTGCTTTCTTTTCTTTTTAACGAGCGCTTGTATACTTCCTTGTCCGGCAGGCTGATGTAGAAAGCCAGGAAATCCTGCCCTTTTTCGGCAAGGATTTTTTTTACCAGCTGGGCTTCGGGTTTTAGCCGGGGGGTGCCGAGAAAAAGCAAGTCTTTATTTTTAGGCTTGTTGCTTATCTCCCTTTTCAAAAAATTTTGCAGTAGAACCGTGGGCAAAGGCTTGCCTTTGCCTGTAGTGCGCCGCGCCCAGTCTCCGTCTTTGCTCTTTTCTTTTAGGAGTTTGCGTGAAAAAACGCCGGACTCCACAAATTTCAGGGCATATTTCTTTTTGAGCACATTGGCCTGGGTTTCTTTGCCGGACGCTATCATCCCGAGGAGCACTATGTTAAACCCAAGTTTTTTCATAATTTAAGTAAAGCATATTCTATTACAAAAGAAAACCTTTATTTCTATTGATTTTTTGGGCTAAATTTTGTATTGTTAGCTTATGGAAGATAAAACTTCAGCGCAGACTTTTGTATTTTTTGGGATAGTGGGTTCAGGCAAGGGAACGCAGGTCAAATTGCTTATGGACTATCTAAAGAACGACGGGGGAGAATGCGTGTACATAGGTACAGGCGAGATTTTTCGGCAAATTATCGCGTCTTCCGCGGTTGACGATACTACCAAGACTGTAAAAGAATTGCTTGATTCCGGCAGGTTAATACCTGATGAGATGACAAATAAATTAGTTTTAGAAAAAGTAAAAGCGGAATTATCGTCAGATAAACATGGAATTTTCGATGGTTATCCGAGAACCGTTGTTCAGTCAAAAGTTTTTGAAAAAATGGTGCAAGAGCACGGAAGAGAGAACGTGAAAATTATTTATATTGAACTGACGGAAACTGAAGCGATGAAGAGGAACTTACTTCGAGGCAGGCATGACGACACGGAAGAAGGCCTCGCCAAAAGGTTCGACGAATACGTGAACAAGGTTGTGCCTGCGATGAATTATTTCAAAGATAAAACCGGTTATACCATATATACTATAAACGGCGAGCAGTCGGTGGAAGACGTGCACAAAGATATTATTAAGGCATTGGAATTTTAATATGGAAGAAACAATAATTATTTCACTTGGTGGCTCGATGATTGTTCCCGACACCCTCGACACTCATTTTTTGAGAGAATTTAAGAGCTTAATACTTGAGCATGTCGAAAAAGGCAAAAAGTTTGTGATCATTACTGGGGGAGGAAAAACCTGCAGAAATTATCAAAACACGGCCAATGAGATTACCCCCGCTTCCAAGGAAAATCTGGACTGGATAGGAATTGCCACAAACAACTTAAATGCCGAGCTGTTGCGGGTGATTTTTAACGAACAAGCATTAAATAAAGTAATTATCGACCTTTCCAAACCTTTTTCTCTGGATAAGCCAATCGTAATCGGCGGAGCATATGAACCGGGGCACAGCTCCGATTTTGACGCCGTTTTAGCGGCGGAAACCGTGGGCGCAAAAAAAATAATAAACTTATCCAACATAGACCACGTGTATGACTCTGACCCAAAAATAAATCCTAATGCCAAAAAACTTGAGACGATTTCCTGGGCGGACTACCGGAACTTTATTCCGAAAGAGTGGACTTCAGCAGGCTTGAGCACTCCGTTTGACCCGATAGCTTCCAAGGCCGCGGAAGAAGCGGGGATAGAAGTGTCTATTATGAACGGCAAACCCATAGGTAACTTGGCAAAATGCTTGAACGGAGAGAAGTTCGCGGGGACTGTAATTTCTTAGAATTTTAATATGGCTATAATTATTAAAACACCGGAAGAAATAGAAATAATACGCGAATGCGGTAAACGCTTGGCCACGGTGCTCAATGCGGTAAAAGAAAAAGTGGCGCCGGGGGTTTCCACGAAAGAGCTCGACACGTATGCCGAGAAACTCATCCGTGATATGGGTGACCAACCGGCCTTTTTTAATTATCGTCCTGACGGAGCAGATAAGCCTTTTCCGGCAACCCTGTGTGTGTCTGTCAACGACGAAGTTGTGCACGGGATACCCAGAAAAGACAGAATTTTAAAAGAGGGAGATATTGTATCTATTGACCTCGGAGTCAAACACAAAGGTCTTTTTACAGACATGGCTATGAGCGTGCCGGCTGGAGCCGTAAGTGAAAGGGATTTGAAGCTGATGCAAATTACCGAAGCGGCGCTCGGGGAGGGCATAAAGGCTTCAGTAGGCGGGAATACAGTAGGTGACATAGGCTACGCCGTAGAGAGTTTTGTCCGCGCGCAAAAAGAAAAATATGGCATAGTGGAAGTTTTATCTGGGCATGGCGTGGGCAGAGAAATACACGAAGACCCTTACATCCCGAACTTTGGGAAAAAAGGCCGAGGCGCAAAGCTTGTCCCCGGCATGATTATTGCCATAGAGCCGATGTTGAACCTAGGGACAAAAAACGTAACCATCGACGAAGACGGGTATACCATACGCACCGCTGATGGAAAAAAGAGCGCCCATTTTGAACATAGCATTCTGATTACCGACGGCGAACCCGAAATTTTGACCAAATTTAGGTAAATTACTTTTTCTCAGGTCCTCGGTTTTCCTCGCCCCAAACTCGAGGGGCTCGGCCAGACCGTTCAAAAAAGTAATTTACCCAAATTAAGATTTTGCTGTATAATTAAGGGAATGGAACCGACCTTTTTTGAGAAGATGCCGAAGTTCAAGAGCCCGGAAGATGAGCTTGATTATTTACGCGCGCATGTCAAAGCCAGGGAAGAGCAACTGGTCAGCATTGGCCACATAGAGCACGCGAAAGATAACGCAACGCGGGATGTGATAGGCGAATACAAGAAAATACCAGCTGAAAATGTCGTGCATAAAGACAACATTGTCGGGCAAAAAGAAGCGGAAGGAATTGTTCTCGCCCTGAAGCCCGAACCGCACGATACAGTAATGGAAGAACTCCTTGGCATAGTCATCACCAAAGGCGTCCGAAACGCGCTTTCCGTGGTGGAGACAATGGGTAATCCGCACGTCGAAGATGATTTCCACCGCATCCTCATTCAATACCTGAAAACAGGGCAGGCAACAGCTGACGTAAAAGAGGGAACACCTTTATATAGAGCCTTTAATATGACGCTTTTTGAAATTACCCTGCCCCCGCCATCGGACGAAGCGGATAAGTCAAAAGGGTTCAAGGAATTCATAGGAGCGATGGAGCAATTCTACGCGGGGATGCAGTCTATCGGGGAAGGAAAATACAACGAAAACGAAAGTTATTTTGTCCTAGAAGTGGCGCTCGGCAACCAAAGCGACGAAGTCGTGGTTTACGCGGCCATCCCGAACAAACATTTGTCCCTTTTTGAAAAACAAATCCTGGCTTTTTACCATAATGCGAAAGTCCGTGAAGTTAGGGACGACTACAACATCTTCAACGAGAATGGCGGATCCGTCGGAGCCTACGCGGCGTTCACCGAGCGTTCGGTGATGCCCATCAAGACTTACGACAATATCGAACACGACCCGATGAATCCTATATTGAACGTTTTTTCCAAACTTCAGACATCGGGCGAAGGCGCGGCAATACAAATCGTGGTGGCTCCGGCCGGGGAAAAGTTCATCAACGAATTTCACATGATATTGGACGACGTCAAAGACGGCATCTCCGTAAAACACGCGGCGGATAACTTTTACAAGTTCAACAAAGCCTTTTTGAAGGCGGGGAAAGAGCTGATCTTCGGATACAAGGAAAAAGAGGAAGAAAAAAAAGAAAAGTACATGAAGGGCAGGCGCGCGGTGGACGAAGGCGCGGCGGAAAAAATTGGCAATAAAATAAAAAGCACCATTATGAAGGCTAATATACGGGTCATCGCGTCCGGCGGCACCAAGGAACGCGCCGAAGCAATATTACGGGAAATAGAATCTTCGTTCAACCAGTTTTCGGAAGCGGCCAGCAACTCGTTTCGTTTTGAACAAGCGCACGGAGCGGACCTGAAGAAACTTTTTCACGATTTTTCATACCGAACATTTTCTCCCGAAAAAATACTACCCCTTAACCTAAAGGAGCTCGCTTCGGTTTTTCATTTTCCTGTCGGCATTGGCAGCCAGCCACAGCTAAGGGAGGCAAAAGCGGGCATAGCTCCCGCGCCGATAGAGATGGGCACCGAAGGCGTGCTTCTCGGAATAAACAGTTACCGCGGGCGGGATACGGAAATACGCATAGCCCGCGAAGACCGCATGCGGCATTTTTACGCGATAGGGCAGACAGGCACCGGTAAAACCAACATCATGCTCAACATGATAACGCAAGATATTAAAAACGGCGACGGGTGCTGTTATATTGACCCGCACGGGACAGACATCCAGACCATTCTGTCCCGCATTCCGAAAGAGCGCATAGATGATGTAATATATTTTGACCCCGCTTATACCGCGCGCCCCATGGGTCTCAACATGCTTGAATACGACCCGAAATATCCGGAGCAGAAAACTTTCGTGGTAAACGAAATGATGGGCATATTTAATAAGCTTTTCGATATGAAGGTAGGTGGAGGAGCGATGTTTGAGCAGTATTTCAGGAACAGCGCTTTTCTGGTGATGGAAGACCCGGAGTCAGGCTCCACTCTACTTGAGATTACGCGTGTCCTAGGAGATAAAGAATTCAGAGATATGAAACTTGCCCGCTGTAAGAACCCAATCATAAAACAGTTTTGGGTTTCAGCCGAGCAGACGACGGGGGACCAGTCGCTTGCCAACTTTGTGCCTTATATTTCGTCAAAATTCGATAATTTTATTTCAAACGACATAATGCGTCCGGTGGTTCTGCAGCAAAATTCCGTTTTCAACTTCCGAAAAATTATGGATGAGAAAAAAATTCTTTTGGTCAACCTTTCCAAGGGACGGCTGGGAGACATAAACGCGAATTTGATAGGCTTGGTGCTGGTGGGCAAGATACAGATGGCAGCTCTGTCCCGGGTGGACATGTTTGGCAAGCCTATGAATGACTTTTACCTTTATATTGACGAGTTCCAGAACGTTACGACGGATTCCATTGCCTCTATTTTATCCGAGGCGCGTAAATACCGTTTGTCCCTTAATATAGCGCACCAGTATATTACTCAGCTGGAAGAAAACATTAAAAATGCCGTGTTTGGAAACGTAGGTTCTATGGCTGTGTTCCGGGTCGGGACCGACGATGCCGCATTCTTAGAACCCAAATTCAAACCCCAATTTACAGCTCAGGATATTACCAAGCTGGATAACTACAATGCGTATGTGAATATGCTGGTACGCGGCCAACCGACCAAGCCGTTTAATTTAACAACCTTGCCTCCCGAGAAAGGGAGTCCTGAAATAGTAGATACTCTAAAGGAGCTTTCGTATTCGAAATACGGGCGCGACCGCGCCGAAGTAGAATCCGAAATCATGGCGCGATATACCTCTATGGAATAAAAAAATTATTCTTACAGTCTATAAAATAGACAAAAAGAATACCACCACAAAAAGCACTAGGGTCCAGATTATCCCGGTGGCTCCCCAAATCCATCCCGCAAACAAAAGTATTAGAATAACCACTACCCACATCATAATGAAAATCATTATAACTCTTTTTCGCAATTATTCAAGGGGGTTATTGTGAATTTTGCAAAGAGATATTTTTCTGCTAGAATGCAAGTATTACAATAATAGAGCGCAAGCTCTCATTTTTATTTGAATTTTAATATGAAAGGACCATTAACCGAATTCTCAGTTATAAAAACCACAGTAGATAATCTTACCGCTAAGTTTGACCTTAACGATAAAGCCGAGCGCAAAGAATATTTTGAGGCAAAAGCCGGCGCCGAGATAGCTAAACTTAAAAAATATTTTGAGAATAATACGTTTGTAGCTTACCTCCTGGGCAAGAAAAATTCTGGAAAAGGAACATACACTAAACTAATGGCAGAGATTTTCGGAGCGGATAAAATCGGGCATATATCGGTGGGGGATTTGGTCCGGGAAACGCATAAAATTATTGAAGATCCTTCGGAGAGACAGAAGATTGTAGAATATATGGAAAAAAATTATAGAGGATATATTTCCATTGATGAAGCAATTGATGCTCTGATAGGAAAGAGCCAGAAAGCGTTGCTTCCAACGGAATTTATTATGGCGCTGGTAAAAAGGGCTATTGACCAGATGGGGAAGAAGGCAGTTTTCCTGGATGGCTTTCCTCGCGACTTGGACCAAGTGCAATACGCGCTTTACTTTAGGGATTTGATAAATTATCGTGAGGACCCGGATATTTTCGTTGCAATAAATATTCCAGAATCAGTTCTCGATGAACGCATGCGCAACCGTGTCGTGTGCCCTATCTGCCAGTCTCCAAGAAATCTCACTACATTTCCGACAAAAGAAGCGGGTTATGACGAAAAAACAAAACAATTTTTCCTTAAGTGCGACAACGCCGACTGCAAGGGCGCGCGCATGGTAGGCAAAGAAGGAGACAGCGCGGGAATTGAAAGCATCCGCGAACGCCTGGAATTGGACGACAAATTAATAAAGAAAGTCATGTCTTTGCATGGGATTCCCAAGATACTGCTTAGAAACGCAATACCAGTTAATAGCATAAAAGATGGTATTGTGGATGATTACGAAATAACTCCCAAATACTTATTTAAGCACGATGAAACAACAGGCAAAGTAACTATCGACGAAGAAGCCTGGGTGGTCAAAGACGATGCTGGAGCTGATTCTTATAGCTTGCTTGCTCCGCCCGTAGTAGTTGGCCTTATAAAACAACTTGTTAAAGCCCTGGGGCTTTAATTAACCAAAATATATGTATGAAGTCGAAATCAAGGCGTACCTAAAGAACAGGGAGGAGGTAATAAAAAAACTCCAAAGTCTCGGCTGTTTCTTTGGCGAAGAGCTCCATCAGGTGGACCACATTTTTATTCCAGACAGAGTATCTTTTCCGCCTCCGATTACTACTCCTGTGCTGCGGGTACGAAACCAAAACGGGATTTTTATTTTTACTTTAAAAATCTCCCAGTCCGGCAGGCAAGATTCCATAGAAAGAGAACTTGAGGTTGGGGACGGAGAGACAATGATGGAAATTTTAAAACTTTTGAAATATAAAGAAACAATAGTTGTCGACAAGAGAAGAATAAAAACAAAACTTGGAGATGTTGAAATAGTTCTCGACGATGTAAAAGACCTGGGAGATTTTATTGAGGCTGAAAAAATCGTATCCAATGAAAATCCGGAAGAAAGAAAAAAGATACAGAGCGAATTGTGCGGGCTGCTGGAAACACTCGGGGTGGCAAAAGAAGACTTGCTGGTAAACCAAAAATACGACATTATGCTAAACGATGTTTATAAAAAGTTTGGAGTGAAATAATATATGCTAAAGGTAATTATTTTTGACGCGGATGGAGTGCTTATCCCGACCAAGAGGAAATTCAGCAAAACACTCGCCGAACAACACGACATTTCTCTCCAAAAAACATTGCCATTTTTTACGGGTCCTTTCCAGGAATGCTTGATTGGCAAAAAAGATCTTAAAGAAACCATTGCTCCGTATTTAGAAGAGTGGGGTTGGGACAAAGGGGTAGACACCCTTCTTGATTACTGGTTTGGTCTTGAGAGCGAATTGGACGCCGAATTGATTCGATATATTCAAGAATTAAGACAAGAAGGCGTTCTATGCTTCCTCGCAACCAACAACGAAAAATACCGTTTTGAGTACATGTTAGGCAAGCTGGGTTTTGCGGAAAGCTTTGATAAGACATATGCTTCCGCTCATTTGGGGCACCAGAAACCAAGCCAGAATTTTTTTTCCAAAATATGGGACGAATTGCCCGGTTTTAAAAAAAGCGAAATACTTTTTGTGGATGATGACGCGGAGAATATCACCGGGGCGGAAAATTTCGGCATACATACGGAATATTACTCTTCCCTTACCAGCCTGAAGAAGAAAATTTCACTTTTAAACGCAAACTAATTCGGAAACACTAATTTTTTTTGTCCATGTTGCGGGAATTTTATAAGAGAGTATAGTTTAGATAGGGTTATTTCCGATTATTACCTAGAACACTAATTTATGGGAGTTTCGATCGGGTGTAACCTTGGTTACGCACGTCTAACACCCACTTAAGCGTAAAAGCTACGGTAATACATCAGAGATAGTCCTAAGAAGAACTCCGCACCAAATGTTCAGGTGGCGGATTTTTTCTTAACAAAAGATCATTTTGGTGCTAAAATATAATTATGACCAGTAAAAGGCTTTTAAAACATCTAGTATTCCTGATGTTTTTTATTTTTGTACTATACCTTGTAGGCATCAGCCTGTACTTAGACTATACGACCTGGTGGTTTGACATGGTTCTGCACTTTTTGGGAGGATTTTGGGTCGGCTGCTTTTTTATATACCTTTTTGCCCGCAGGGTTTCTCTGCTTAATCCGTCTTCTAGAGTTATCGTTAACGTTATATTATGCGTGCTGTTCATCGCTCTTTCCTGGGAAGCTTTCGAGTTTTATGTAAATAATATGATCGGGCGCTTTCCTTTCAGCGTTTCAGATACAACTTCGGATGTTTTTCTTGGGTTAGCCGGAGGGGTTTGCTCGATGCTGTATTTTTTTAAGGGAAGAAAGCCGGAGGATAAACAAGTAACCAATTAGATAATGGAAAAAACTGCCAAAGTAACATTTTACGGAGGAACCGGCTCGGTGACGGGCGCGAATTTTCTTCTGGAAATTGACGGGAAGAAAATACTTATAGACTGCGGGCTCACACAAGGGGAAAAACTTGCTGATGACGTTAACTGGAATCCGTTTGTGTATGACCCAAAGGAGATAGATTTTCTTTTTATATCCCATGCGCACGTGGATCACTTGGGCAGAGTGCCGAAATTAATCTCTGAAGGGTTCCGCGGTAAAATTTATTCCACGGAACCTACAAAGGGGCTTGCTCTTCCCATGCTCGAGGATACCGCGAGCATCCTTGGCAAAAATACCGAGCTAGGCTTGGATGAAATTTACAGCCTGGAAAATATAAAATTGTCACTGGCTCTCTGGAAAGGTTTTCCGTACAAGCAAAATATAAAAATCACGAACAATCTAGAAGCTGTTTTTTTTAACGCCGGGCATATCCTCGGCTCGGCAATGACCGAGTTTGTTTATAACGGCAAGAAAATACTTTTTACCGGCGGCCTAGGAAATAGCCCTTCGCCTCTTTTGCCGGACACCGAAAAAATCACGGATGTGGACTACCTAGTAATGGAGTCCGTGTATGGAGACAGGAACCACGAATCCAGGGATGACCGCAGGCAGATACTGGCGGAGATTATTCAGGATAACCATAAAAGGCAAGGCACGCTGATAATCCCGACTTTCTCTCTGGAACGGTCGCAGGAACTTTTATTTGAGCTTGATTCGCTCTTGGAAGAAAATCGCATTCCCATAATGCCGATATTCTTTGATTCGCCACTTGCCATACGTTTGACGGAAGTATTCAAGGAATACAAAGAGTACTTTAACGATACCGCCCAAAAAGCCATATCTCCGGGCAAGTATCTTTTTGATTTCCCCGGGATGCACAATACTCTTAAGTCCGAAGAATCAAAGCTTATCGCTGGCGTGCCTAACCCAAAGATAGTCATAGCCGGGAGCGGAATGTCTACGGGCGGGCGCATTGTGCACCACGAAAGGCACTACCTGCCGGATCCGAATAACACCCTGCTTCTTATGGGATATCAATCCGTAGGCACCCCGGGGCGCCTGATTCAAGAGGGGCTTAAAACAGTGCGAATAACCGGGGAAGATGTTCCAATTCGGGCCCACATCGTTACGATTTTCGGATATTCCGGACACAAAGATTCCGACGGATTGCTTGGCTTCGTGGAAGATATGCAGGATACGGTTAAAAAAGTTTTTGTTGTTATGGGTGAACCAAAATCAGAAATGTTTTTGGCTCAAAAGCTTCGGGACAACCTGGGCATTGAAGCGTATGTTCCGGAACAGGGAAGCAGTGTCACGCTGGATTTTTAGTTTGGATGAAAGATATGCTACAATAGGGTTCATGAATTCTGAATTTAATTTTCCTCCCAAGCACGGGCACAACCAAATAAAAATATGTGTATCTGGAGCCGCTGAAACCGGACATTGCGGCCTAGGGGCGCTAGACCTCGCCAAAGAGCTCGGCCGGGAAATAGCAAAGCAGGGCGCGGTGCTTGTCACCGGCGCCACGACCGGATTTCCTCTTTGGGCGGCCATGGGCGCGAAAGAAGCCGGCGGAATTTCCATAGGCATTTCTCCGGCCGCAAGCGAACGCGAGCACGTGGAAGTATACAAACTCCCGCTGGATTATATGGATTTGGTTATATACACCGGCTTTGGCTACCCCGGCCGTGATTTGCTGTTAACCAGGAGCGCAGATGCCGTTATCTGCGGCTGCGGCCGCATAGGCACTATCCATGAGTTTACCGTCGCATTTGAAGACAAAAAGCCCATAGGTATTTTTGAAGGCCCTTGGGATATGGACGGAGAACTTAAAGATATCATGCAAAAAGGGCACAGGGAAAATCCAAAAATAGTCATTGATCCCGATCCTAAAAAACTGGTAGAAGGGGTAATAGCTCTCGTCAGGAAAGACAAAGTTGAGTATAAAATCACCCAGCCGTCTGTCTCAGACTCTCAATAAAAAAACCCCCGAGGTTGTCTCGGGGTTTTTTTATTATTTTACAGTTTCCAGTATTTTGGCGAAAGTTTTAGGGTTGTGCTCGGCCAGGCCGGAAAGGATTTTTCGGTCCAGCTCTATATTTTTCTTTTTCAGCGCTCCGATGAGCTTTGAGTAAGACATTCCAAGCTCGCGGGCTCCGGCGTTTATCTTGATATTCCAAAGTTTGCGGTTGTGTGATTTCTTATCCTTCCTGTGGGCGAAAGAATAATTGCCGGCGTGCAAGAGAGCTTCCTTTGCCTGGCGCTCCTTTGTGCTCCTGCCGTGGCGCATGCCCTTCGTTTGTTTTAATACGCTTCTCCTTCTTTTTAACGCGTGTACTCCCTTTTTTACTCTTGTCATGTTGTTTTAATTAAATGGCTAAAAAATTTATAAATTTTCGCCCGAACTAAAAGTAAAGCTTTTAGTTGAAGGGTAATAGATGGCTCTTAGGCTTGTTCTTGATGGTAAAGCTGACTCCCTTGCGTCCGGCAAGCTGCGAGCTCCTTGATTGTTTCGCGTTGAAGTGGTTGAAGCCAGCCTTGCGGGAAAGAATCTTTCCGCTCTTTGTAAGCTTCAGTCTCTTGCTAAACGATTTATTTGTTTTCATTCCTTTCATCCCAGTACTAAAATTTTAATTAATAATCTTTATCATTATGTCCCGTAATCAAAAATTTAGTACGGGACAGGTTTTATTTTTTCTCTATTGTTATGGTTAAACCTTTCGGACCTTTTTTATATGTATCTGATACTTTATAGTTTTCGGTAATCAAATGCAAAACTCTATCCAACCTTTCCCGTAAAAACTTTTCATCCATATACTTCGCCCTGCCGGCCAAGAAAAGTTCAACTTTTATCCTGTGCCCTTCCTTTATCCACTTGGATGCAGTTTTCGCTTTTAATTCCAGGTCGTGGTCTCCGGTGCCTATCTTTATCTGAATTGATTTCGTTTCCGTTTTATTGGAGCCGGCCTTGGCTTTTTTAAGTTTCTTTGCGGCTTCGTACTGGTACTTTCCGAAATCCATTATCTTGGCGATCGGAGGGTTGCTGTTAGGGGATATTTCGATTAAATCCAAATCCTTACTCTGTGCGAGTTCCAGAGCATCTCTTATGCTTAAAACACCGAGATTTTTATTTTCACTATCTAAAACCCTAACCTCCTTCGCCCGTATTTGGTTGTTTATTCGTTCACGCAATTGATATAAAGTAAGGCCGATAAGGCCTTTGACTACTACAGGATAGTAGCGTATTTCAGGCTTAAAGTCAACTAAGACTATGATATAATAGCGCCATATGGAAAAGAAAATCGGATATGCCCCTTCAAGCAATTTATTTGACTGGTTATTTGTATTGTTTTCCGGCTGGTGGACAGCCGGAGGTTTTGTGGACGGCTGGGCTCATACTCACCTGGATTCTGCTCTAGAAACAGTGCTTACGCCGTGGCATGCGATTTTCTATTTAGGGATACTTACGACTACTTTCTTACTTTTAACTCAGATGTGGAGAAATCACAAAATAGGTTACGCGTGGAGGCGTGCGTTGCCACGAGAATATATGTTTGCCCTCTGGGGGGTATTGCTGGTTTTTATCGGCGGTCCGGGAGATTTAATGTGGCATCAGTTATTTGGAATAGAAGTCGGGATAGAAGCGCTCCTTAGCCCTACCCATATACTTCTTGCTTTCGGCGGCGCCGTTGTAGTAAGCGCACCGATTCACGCCATATGGTACAGAAACAGGTCAACCCAAAAGATACATAAAATTCCGGTAATACTATCTTTCTCTTATCTCTTAATGACCCTTGGATTCATGCTTCAGTTTTTACACCCGTTTAATTTTCCATGGATGGCGCAAAGTTTTTTGAATGAAAATCCTATCAATATTAATTACGGGGCGGCGCTCGGAGTCGCCGGCGCGATAGTGTTTACCAGTATTTTCATGGGATTAATCCTGGCAAGCATCAGGTATTGGGCTTTTCCCTTTGGAAGTTTTGCGGTAATCTTAACCCTTAATGCCGTTGCCATAACTTTAATGCACGGAGAATATTACATATTCATATTGACCGCTCTCCTTGCGGGTATTTTGATTGATTTTCTGTATAGAAAAGTTTACTCACTTTCTTTGAAAGAGCATCACATAAGGATTTTCGGAATATTCGCGCCGGTTATTTTATTTACAACTTATGTTGTGACAATTTTACTGACAGACACGACTCCGTGGGCAGTACACACATGGGCAGGGATGATTGTTATCTCCGGGATAACCGGATGCCTCATGACCTACCTGGTGGTGCCTCCCGGAGACGGGATTGTTAGGGAATAAACTGTCTTAATATATTATTTTCAAATTAGAGCACTAGTCTTAGCTACTTATGTTAAGATTAATTTATGGCGAATTATGCGGAAAATAGAAAAGCCCGCTTTAACTACGAAACCGTGGAAAAATACGAAAGTGGTATTGAGCTTTTTGGCACGGAGGTAAAGTCCGTCAGGGGAGGACACATGTCCCTGGAGGGGGCTTTCGTCATAATAAGAGGCGGGGAGGCGTTTTTAATCAATGCTAATATACCACCGTTTCAGCCTAAAAACGCTCCGAAAGACTACGACCCGCTCCGCAACCGGAAGATATTGCTCACAAAAAAAGAGATTGCGGAGCTGGCGGGAAGCGAAAAGAATAAGAGTTTGACAATTGTGCCAATTTCGGTGTATAATAAAAACAGGAAGATCAAAGTAGCGATCGCTCTCGTTAAAGGCAAGAAAAAATTCGATAAACGGGAAACCATCAAAAAACGCGAAACTGACCGCGAGCTACGGAGAGATTTCAAGGAACGTTGACAAAGGTTAGGTTTTAGGGGTTAGGTTCTAGGTTCTAGAAAAATACTAGAAACTAGCCACTAGCTACTAGAAGCTAATTCAGGGGGATGCAAGGCATAGACAGAAGGTCGCTTTGCTATTGATGCATGTCGAGCATGAACGTAATCTCGTGAAAATTCGTTCAAATGTTAATTGCAAAATTGACTACCAAAACTAAAGCAATTGTTTCTGATTACTTCGGTATGAAGGACTTTGCTTTCGTTCCAGCTTTCGCGTAAGCGAGTGCCGGCGTCTCTCTCATAGACTTCCGATATATGAGTAGAGGTGTAATATTATCGGGATAAGGAAATGCCCGTTCGAACATTTTTCGAAAACTTAGAACTCGGTTAAAAAATATTTGGCCCGCTTAAGAATTTTTTAATCTAAACAAAAAAGCTCGCTAAGCATGTAGACTTCTTTGCAAAAACCTTTTGCACACGGGTTCGATTCCCGTCATCTCCACTCGACTCATTTTGTAGTGACAAAATTCGCTCGTGGCAAGCCACAGCAAAAACACCCAAGGAACTCTAAGGGTATTTTGAGGCGAGTGCCCTGAGCTTGCCCTGAACGAAGTTGAAGGGCATGTCGAACGGGCATATAATTAAATTATGTATTTCGTATATATGATAAAAAATTCATATGGGAATTTATACATAGGTGTTACAGATAACCCACAAAGAAGATTAAAAGAACATAATACTAATCAGGGCGCAGGTTTCACTAAGAATCGTGACAAGTTTGAAATAGTTTTTCTCGAAAATCAAAATTCTCTAAAAGAAGCTCGTTCAAGGGAAATTCAAATTAAAAAATGGCGCAGGGATAAAAAAGAAAAACTGGTAGATTTATACAGAAAGGGCATACCAACAAAGCTTTCCAGAACTGACGGCGAGTAAATTACCTGTGCCAAATTTCTGTACATCTCAAACTTACTTTACAGGTTTTTCAAGGAATGCTAGGAGTTATTTACATAGAGGATAAAAAAGAGTATTGTGTGTTAATAGCATTTAATATTTGGAAAAATGAATAATTTAGAGATACTAAAAAGAATAGATTTAGGCGAAAGTGTTGCAGAAAGAGAACAAAAAGAGCTTGAAAATTACTTTATTAAAACAGAAGCTTGGGAAATGTTAAACCAGGGTCGTTTTGATATAATTTATGGCGGAAAAGGAACAGGAAAAAGCGCTCTTTACCTTCTTCTCCAAAAAAATGCACCAAATTTATTTAAAAGAAATATCTATTTAATTCCAGGTGAAGAAATTTCAGGCGATCCTGTATTTCAGTCTGTAAACGAGAAAGGATTGAGTGAAGACGAGTTTAGAAGTCTTTGGAAGATTTATATCTTATCGTTAATTGGAAACTCTATAAACAGAGATGAAAAGAACAAAGATAAATTCAAGCCAATTTTGGAACGTCTTAAAGAAGAAGGGCTTATTCCACTTGAAGGTCTACAAAAAATTTTTAGAGGTGCTCTAGAATATATTTCAAGATTACAGCCTACAGTAGGATTGCCAGATGGGTCAACTTATTCGGTGGTTCTTGGTGAACCCACCCAAGAAGAAGAAAAGGCTGGAAAAGTGTCAGTTCGTAGTCTTTTAAAAGAAATTGACGAAATTCTAGAAAAATCTGGGATTGAGTTGTGGATTATGTTTGATAGATTAGATGTTGCTTTTACTAAACCATCAGTAGAAATACCTGCTCTAAGGTCTTTGTTTAGAGTATATTTAGATTTTGCTTCTTTTAATAATATTAAGCTTAAAATATTTTTAAGAGATGATATTTGGGAAAGAATAACTCACGAGCAAGGGTTTAGAGAACAAAGTCATATTACTCGTTTTTATCACATTAAGTGGACACCCGATTCCCTAAGGCATTTAATTTTAAGTCGTTTTTTTAACAATCGAGCGGTAGAGGAATATACAAAACTTAGTCGTGATACATTAGGTAATCCGAAGATACAAGATGGGGCTTTTTATACAATTTTCCCTGACCAAGTTGAACCTGGACCAAAAAAATCAAAAACTTTTGATTGGATATTAAGACGTGCCCAGGATGGAAAACAAAATCCTGCGCCTAGAGAGGTAATAAATCTCATAAAATTTGCCCGAGAGCAACAAGTTAGATTGGGGGAAATTGGTGGAACGGGGAGCAACCCATCTGGGCACTTAATAAGTGCAAACGCTTTGACCTTAGCATTAGATGAGGTTTCAAAAGCACGCGTAGAAACCTTGTGGTCAGAGTATCCTTCATTAAGAAAATATATTGAAGTTTTCAGAGGAGAAAAAACAGAACAGACATCCGAGTCAATCAAAGCTCTTTTTAAAAGAAATGAATTAAATGATTTTATAAATATAGTTAGACAGCTAATTGATATAGGGTTTTTACAAGAAAGAAAAGGAGCTCAAATGTCCTATTGGGTACCCTTTATATTTAGACCATACTTAACAATGTCACAAGGGGCTGCATTTCCAAAGACTTCTGCGGTAACAGAAGAAGAGTAAAGTAAATCTTTTTGTTGGTAAAGTTCCACTTTTCTGCGCGGTAATTTTATATTACGGAAAGCGTCATTATACTTGCAGAATCGCATAACGGTAACTTTTCTTTGTAAGTATTTTGTGCTAATCTCTTTAATATGGATCCCGTTAGAGATTACCTATGTTTTATTACACATATATCTTAAAAAGTAAGAAAGACGGCAAAATTTACACTGGATATACGCAAGACCTACGGAAGCGCCTGAATCAGCACAACAAAGGTTTATCTACATATACGAACGGACGAGGCCCATTTATTTTGATATACTACGAAGCGTGTTTATTAGAAAGTAAAGCGAAGTCGAGAGAATTATTCTTAAAATCGGGAATGGGCAAGCGTTATCTTAAAAACAGATTAGGCGCTTCCTATCTCTAACGGGATGGATTTTAATTTTTTAAACCAAAAAGAACCAAATAGTAAAGGTAAAAAAACACCCAAGAAAACAAACTTCGGGACAAATTTGGCCGGAGCGATATTTTTCTTCATGCTCATTACCGCGCTATACCTGGTGGTCTCCGGAGATGCAAAGGTGGTGCCCGAAGTCGCGATATCCGACTTGGCGAAAAGTGTTCAGGCTGGCGAAGTTAAAAATATTTTGGTTGAAGGAGACAAGCTGACGATTACCTACCAAAACGATGATGTAAAAATAACGAAGAAGGAAGTCGGCTCAGCTCTTTCGCAAACGCTGTTTAATTACGGCGTGACGACCGAGGCCTTGTCCAACACCGGAATTCAGATAAAAGACGAAAGCGGTTTTATGTTTTGGCTCGTGAATATCTTGCCGTTTCTTTTGCCGATAATCTTTATCCTGCTTTTCTTTTGGTATCTGTCCCGCCAGGTAAAGGGCGCCGGTATGCAGGCTTTTACCTTCGGTCAGTCCAAGGCGCGTATTACCGACCCCAACGATAAAAATAATAAAGTAACCTTCAAGGACGTGGCCGGGGCGAAGGAAGCAAAAGAAGAGCTAAAAGAAATAGTGGATTTCCTTAAAAGCCCGAAGAAGTTCCTGGATATAGGAGCCAGAATTCCAAAAGGAGTAATATTGACTGGCGCTCCGGGAACGGGGAAGACCCTGCTTGCGAGAGCGGTAGCCGGCGAAGCCGGAGTGCCGTTTTTTCACCTTTCGGGAAGCGAGTTCGTGGAAATGTTCGTCGGGGTTGGAGCCAGTCGTGTGCGAGACCTTTTCAAAATGGCCAAGCGCGCAGCTCCGGCAATCATCTTCGTGGATGAAATAGACGCGATAGGGCGCACTAGGGGAGGAGGGTTCGGCGGAGGCAACGATGAGCGCGAGCAAACCTTGAACCAAATATTGGTGGAAATGGACGGCTTTGAGCCGAACGACAAGGTCATCGTGATGGCGGCTACAAACAGGCCGGATGTTCTCGACCCTGCGCTTATCCGACCGGGACGTTTTGACAGAAAAGTTATCCTCGACTTGCCGGACCGCGCTGACCGAGAAGAAATACTGAAAATTCACGCGGTAAAAAAACCTCTTGCCGAAGACATAAATTTGAAATTGATTGCGGAACGAACTCCGGGATTTTCCGGTGCGGATTTGTATTCTCTCATGAACGAAGGCGCGATACTGGCCGCCAGAGAGAACCGCAAGAAAGTTTTTCAGTTTGACCTCATTCGCGCCATAGAAAAAGTCATGCTCGGCCCCGAAAGAAAAAGTCACTTGCTTTCCAAAAAGGAAAAAGAAATTACCGCTTATCACGAAGCCGGCCACGCGATAGTCGCTTCTGTTCTTCCGCATGCCGACCCGGTGCATAAAGTTTCCATAATCTCCCGCGGGAATGCCGGCGGATACACGCTCAAGCTTCCGCTCGAAGAAAGACGCCTTCAGTCCAAAAAAGAATTTATTGACGACATCGCCATGTCGCTCGGGGGATATGTGGCGGAGCAGATGATTTTCGGAGACATAACCACGGGGCCATCGAGTGATCTAACGGTTGCCACCAACATCGCCCGTGCTATGGTTACGAGATGGGGGATGTCCGATGTCATCGGCCCGATAGCTTTGGCGGAATCTCCGGGCAGGCCTCAATACGGCGAGATGCCGGAAAAAGAATTTTCCGAAACAGTTTCCACCAAAGTTGATGCGGAAATATCCAGAATAATAAACGACGGGTTAAAAACAGCGGAAAGAGTCCTCAGGGAAAATACAAAAGCATTTACAGCCATAGCTACCAGGCTGATAGAAGTGGAAACTCTGGAGCAGGAAGAATACGAGAAAATACTCGTGGCGCATGGAATTCTTCTGAAGAAGAAAGAAGTCATAGCTCCTCCGAAGCCGGAATAAGATATATTGTTTTTGGTTCGGAAATAATATATCCTATCCTTATGCCAGCTCTTTTCCGTCCTTAGCTCAGTTGGTTAGAGCACAGAGCTTATACCTCTGGGGTCCTTGGTTCGAATCCAAGAGGACGGACAATAAATTACCCGAAAATTTACCCTCTAAACCTCTTATAGATGCTCGGTTTTTGGAAGTCTCTCTTGTGCTCCGTTTATCTTTGTATTGTTCTGCGAAATCGCCGTAAAAATGGCGGTTATCCACTTGCTACTGGTGGATGAAATGGATTATTATTATAGTCCGATGCAGGAAAACAAAAATTATTCTAAATATCCTCTTAAATTTTTCATCGCGCTCGTCGTGTGCTTACTCATCAGATTGATTCCTCTGCGCGCTCCAAACATAGAACCGATAATGGCCTCGACGATGCCGATCTCGCGCGCCTTCGGGGCATTTATGGGATTTTCTTTTGCGGTTTTATCTATTTTTCTTTACGATCTTATAACACAGACCGTGGGTGTGCAAACGTTGTTCACGGCCGGAGCCTACGGAGCCGTCGGCTTGTGGTCCGCGGTTTACTTTTCCGCCAAAGGCGGATCCGCCTCCGGCGGAAAGGGTAAGAATATTGGAGTACGCGATTATGTTAAGTTTGCAATCATGGGTACGCTTGCCTTTGACGCAGTCACAGGCCTTACCGTCGGGCCTATTTTTTTTAATCAGTCATTTTTTGCTTCTATGATTGGGCAAATTCCTTTTACCGCTCTCCATCTCCTGGGTAACGTGACTTTTGCACTGGTGCTGTCTCCCGGGATTTATAATTTTTTGGTAAAGAAGAGAAAAAAAGAATCCGCCGAACTTATTAACATCCTTAATCCCAAAATAAATTAAATCAAATGACAACAAAAACAAAAACAACCGAAAAAATTTCCAAAAGCGAGCTGGCAAAAATAAAATACATTAGGAGGAGAACGGGAGAAGTTGTTCCCTTTGAACTTGAAAGAGTTGCCCGCGCAATCTTTAAGGCGTTTGAAGTTTCAGGGGAAGGGGATGAGGCAAAGTCCGAGGTTGTCGCTAATAGTGTTTTCAAAACCTTGCTCGACCTCAGGAATGACCTGGTCAGCAAAAACAAATCGGCAAAGTTCTTGCCTACGGTGGAGTTAGTGCAGGATTTCGTGGAGAAAGAATTGATGAAAAACGGTTTTACCGAGACGGCAAAAAAATACATTCTTTACCGAAACAAGCGTTCCGAACTTCGCGCTGCATTCGGCCCTGTTTCCGAGTCCGTCAGGCAGGCGGTGGAAGAGTCCAGTAAATATTTTTCCAGTCCTTATTCCGAATATATTTTCTACCAATTTTATTCCCGCTGGATTCCGGAGCTTGGCCGCCGCGAGACGTGGATAGAATCCGTTGACAGGTATATGGCTTACATGAAAGAAAATATAAGCGACAAGCTGACTGCAAAAGAGTACAACGATGTCCGCGAGGCTATTTTGAACCAAGATATCTGTCCCTCCATGCGCCTTCTGTGGTCCGCAGGTAAGGCCTGCCGCCAGTCAAATGTCTGGGCATACAACTGTTCTTATATAGCTCCTACTTGCCCTCAGGACCTAGGAGAAATTATGTATATATCAATGTGCGGCGCCGGGCTTGGTTTCGCGGTGGAATGGGAAAATGTGCAGCAATTTCCGCAAATAAAGAAGCAGGGCAAAGAAAAGCCCACTACACACGTGGTAATAGACAGCAAAGAAGGCTGGGCTGATGCTTTTGTTTTAGGTCTTAAGTCCTGGTTTGACGGCAAGGATGTAAAATTCGATTACTCTATGATACGTCCGGCAGGGGCGAGGCTGGAAACAGCAGGAGGACGCGCTTCCGGACCACAACCACTCATGGATTTGATGGATTTTGCGCGACGCAAAATTTTAGCCAAGCAGGGACGCCGTTTGTCCAATTTGGATATGCATGACATCATCTGCCAGATCGGGATGATAGTGGTAGCGGGTGGA
>Ga0209542_10003036_pt1 | contig 36485 bp, 45 predicted proteins | sample RifCSPhighO2_01_FD_184028 | JGI IMG/M metagenome (GOLD analysis project Ga0209542, IMG submission 184028) | Soil microbial communities from Rifle, Colorado - Rifle CSP2_plank highO2_0.1 (SPAdes) (version 2) | ecosystem: Environmental > Terrestrial > Deep subsurface > Rock core/Sediment ...
CTAAAAATACATTCCAGAATAATTAAAGACAACAACTAACTGAAATTTATTTTTAGCGATAACTTTTCCAATTTCTTTACTAATGTTTTCTATTTCATTAATTGGTTTATTAATTAGTTTAGAGAATTTATCCATATTTGTTGGTCCTAAAATACTAATTTTCATTTTTTGTTAAAATGGTTTAATGTGGGAGACAGGGTTCGAACCTGCGTAGGCACTAAGCCAATAGCTCTTGAGGCTATCCCGTGAAGTCCCGAATTTTGAGAACTTTTCAAAAGTTCAGTTTGACCGCTCCGGCACTCCCACATAATAAGAAATCAAACTTATTTATTTTTAATACTTTTCTATTACCTTTTTTATCTCTTTAACAAAGATTTTAGCATCTTCTATGGCAGTCAGAGCATCATCTTCTGTAGGTTTATATTCCAAACCATACATTGCCTCATGTCTTTCGGTTCTATGGATATTCAGGAGATTTAGAATATTAATTGGTATTTTATTATTGTACTTTTCTTTTAAATAAATAAATAATGCAAAATGGCTTTTTTCTTGAACTCCATCCTTGTAAAGCAAAGCCCTTGCAACATGGAACATTGCCATATAGGATTCAAGAATAACATACTCAAAGATTTTAAATTTTAATGCTTTTTCAGCTTCATTTAATTTAATCTCAGAGATTTCTAAAGATCTTTTTGTTTTTTCTTTATCAGGTTTTATATCTCTTAATAATCTAAATTTAAAGCAATCTTCTACGTTTCTTATCTCCATTTTATTTTATTAAAGGCATTTCCCCATATAATTTCAGACCATATCCAATAATATCAAAATAAAAAGCCCCGTCCTCTTTCGCTTTTTTATTCCATTCACTCCAACTGAATATATGTAAAGTTATGTTCTTATGAATTTTTTCTTCAAATTTGTTCAAATCGATGTATTTCTCTTTTCCGATTATTAATATATCAACATCACTGTTCTTATCATCCTCTCCTTTGGCCATAGAGCCAAACAAGACTATTGATGAAACATTTGTTATATTCTCTTGTAAAAAATTTATTAATCCGGATTTAAGAATTTTATTTATATTAAAGGAGATTTTAAGTTGCTTGAAAAATAAGTTATTGACATTTGCCTTTAAATACCTTAAATTAGCTTTTCTTTCTTCTTTGATTAAATCTTCATTTACCAAAATATCAGCATATTTCTTAGTTGCAAATGTGCTTAATTTCAATTTATTTGCTAATTGTCTTAAGTATACTTCTTCATAAGGATTTTCTAAAAAAAATTTTACAACCTTTAATAACATCAATTCTTGCATACATCTGTTTTTATTTTTTAACTTTATAAATATTTCGTTTTTATATAAAAACAATCGTTTTTAATTTTAATCCTTTAATTTAACACCTTTCCATTAGATTATTGCATGATATATAAGTTATTATTGCTCCCACCAAAATTATATTTAGTAACTACTATAAAATAATTATTATATCAAAAGGTTTATAAATATTATAAATACATCAGAAACATGACAACCTTAATCAAGCTCGAGGATGTTCATAAAATCTATGAACTTAAGGGAACTGAAGTGCCTGCTTTGAATGGCATCTCATTAAGCATAAACAAGGGAGATTTTGTTGCTTTGATAGGCCCTTCTGGCTCAGGAAAATCTACAGCAATGAACTTGGTAGGTTGCTTAGACATGGCTAGCAAGGGTGAAATCTATCTTAAAGAGAATAATATCAAACATCTTTCAGAAAGTGATTTAGCACAAATAAGAGGAAAACAGATAGGATTCATATTTCAGGTATTTAACCTAGTTCCAAGTTTAACAGCTCTTGAAAATGTTGCATTACCAATGGTATTCCAGAATGTTCCAAGAAATTTAAGATTAAAGAGAGCACATGAATTATTAAAACAGGTTGGATTAGGTGATAGAATAAAACATCTTCCAAATCAATTGTCAGGAGGAGAAAGGCAGAGAGTAGCAATTGCTAGAGCTCTAATCAATGATCCTGAAATCATACTTGCAGACGAGCCAACAGGGAATTTAGACACAAAGACTGGAGACGAGATAATGAGATTACTATATGATTTGAACAAGAAAGGCAAGACAATAATATTAGTTACTCATAATCAGGATTTGACAAAACTGGCAAATAAAATCATAAGATTAAGGGATGGAAAACTGGTTGGGAGTTAAAATGAAAAAATTATTATTATTTATGTTGGTATTATCAATGATTCCATTAGTAAACGCTCAGATTGCAGTTCAGTCATTCAGCGCAACTCCAGATAAGGTTTCACCCGGAAGCCAGGTTGAATTAAGGATTGCATTGGAGAATGTGGGGGATGATGATATTAAGAATGTTTTAGTCAGTCTTGATTTGTCAGATGTTCCTTTTGCACCATTATATTCTTCAAGCGAGAAAATCATAGACAGGATAAGGGATGGCGATGAAGAGACAGTGAGATTTGATTTGGTTGTACTGCCGGATGCATCTCCGCAAATATATAAAATTCCAATAGAAATCTCTTATAATAATACAGTTAAATCTTCATTGATAAGCATAGAAGTAAGCGCTCAGGCAAAGCTTGATGTGATGCTGGAAGAATCTGAATTAATCAAGGTAAATGACAAGGGTGCAGTAACCCTGAAATTTGTAAATAATGGATTGACTCAGATAAAATTCCTGAAAGTGACTTTGCAGGATAGCCCATCCTATGAAATTTTATCGCCAAAGTCATTATATGTGGGGGAAGTTGACATTGATGATTTTGAAACAGAGGAATTTCTGATAATCTCAAGAGTTAAAAATCCGCAATTGGTTATTGCTCTTGAATACACAGATTCAAACAATAATGAATTCAAGGAAACAAGAAATGTAAACCTAAATGTATATACTCTAGAGGAAGCAAAGCAGCTCGGATTGATTAAAACTAATTTCATTGGAATATGGGTATTCTTCATCATATTTATAATCCTGTTAATTATTTTATACAGAATGTTCAGAAGAAAGAAAAATGTTAATTGATTATTTTTTAATAGCGATAAACAGCATTCGTCATAGAAAATTAAGATCTTGGTTGACTTTAGTTGGGATAATAATTGGGGTAGCAGCAATAATATCATTGATAACAGTTTCAAGGAGTTTAGAAAGCACAATAGAAAGCCAGTTTGAGCAGTTTGGAGCTAATAGAATTATAGTATCTCCAAAAGGATTTCAAGGTCCTGGAACTAGTTCTGAGGGATTGACAACAAAAGATGTTGAAACCATTGAAAAAATACCTGGATTTAAATATGTTGTTCCAGGAATATTCTTGTCTGCAGAGGTTGAATATAGGAAAGAAGTTGGTTTTACCTTAGTAAGCGGAATTCCAGCTGAGAATTTTGAGGAGTTTTTCATTGATTCAGGAGCAAAATTACAGGAAGGAAGATTAATCAAAGAAGGTGATAAATTTGAAGCAGTTGTTGGGTCAAGAGTTGTAGAAGACATGTTCAAGGATAAATTAAGAGTAGGCAGCAAAATTGAAATCAAAGGTCATGAATTCAAGATTATTGGAATTTTAAAAGAAATAGGAAATTCCCAGGATGACAATCAGATTAATATTCCTTTGGACACAGCTCGTGAGATATTCAACAAGCCGGAAGATGTTGATGTCATAATTGCACAGGTTAAATCTGCTAATGATATTCCATTATTGCAGGAAAAAATAAAAAAAGAGCTTGAACGTAAAAGAAATGACACAAATTTTCAGGTTGTCACAGCTACGCAGATTCTGGAGCAGATTAACCAAGTTCTTGGGGTAATGCAGTTTGTCTTGGTTGGAATAGCTGCAATTTCATTGGTTGTAGGGGCAATAGGAATAATGAATTCAATGTACACAAGTGTACTAGAGCGTACAAAAGATATTGGAATAATGAAGGCTATAGGAGCAAGGAACTCAGATATTTTGAATATATTTTTAGTGGAATCGGGGCTAATAGGTTTTATTGGAGGAATATTTGGTGTTTTGTTGGGTAGTATTATGGCATTAATCATAGGACAATTTTCAAAAGGTGCAGGATTTCTGTTAATTGTTAAAATTGAGCCTTTAGTCTTGATTTTTGGATTGCTGTTTGCATTTGTAGTTGGAATAATTTCAGGGATATTGCCGGCATATCAGGCTTCCAAGCTAAAGCCAGTTGATGCATTGAGATATGAATAATTATCTTCTGAATATTTTAATTATTTCATTCTCAACTTCTTTAATTTTATTTTCTTTAAGAGAACCAACTTTATATAAAATTATAGATTTATCAGCAGTAAATAATCTGTTAGGTCTTATCATACTTGTTAAATTCAAACTTCCTTCATTAAAATCTTCATTTTCAAGAACAATAGAATAATCATCCACTCTTGATTCACTTGTTATCTGGCATAGGATTAAATCATCTCCAATTAAATCAGAAACAACTAAAGCAGGTCTTTTCTTTGATTTACTTAAATCTGAAAAAGGAAAAGGTAAAACTACAACATCACCTTTCATAAATTCTTCCATGCTTTATCATCCTCTTCACTATCCCAATCTTTAGATAAAACTTTTTCACTTGCTATTGCCGTATCCATTTTTTCACTTATTTTTTTCATAGGCCTTAGTTCTATATAATCTTCATAAGCTAATATAGCAATTTTATCTCCTTCTTTGAAACCTTCAATTTCCCTTATATGTTTAGGTATGGCTATCTGTCCTTTTTCAGTTATAGTTGCACTTTTTATTTCTTTTAACATTTTCTTATTTGTAAGAAAAGTAAGAATAATATTTAAAGGTTTCTGTTTTTAAATTAAAGCCTGTTAATGCATTAAGATATGAATAAATTTTAGAATGTTATTTTTCTCCCTTTATCTTTAAATAATAAAACCAAAAATAAAATCACTAGGGCTAATATAGCTACAATCAGAACTGTATTAAAGCTTTTTAGGTTTCTAAATCCTGTAACAGCACCAGTTATTTCATTGTCTGAATTTTCTTCTTCACTTGTTGCTTTTTCTTCCTCTATTTTTTTGCACTGGAGGATTTCACCAGTTGATACACACAATTCTCCTTCCTTGCAGTCACTGTTGCCTATGCAATTTGGATATTCGGGGATTATTTCTTGTGTTGCTCTTGGAGGATTATTTTTTAATAGATGGACCTCCGCCGGAATCAGTTGGGTTACTATCTCCTGTGTTAGTAATGACTGCTCTTTCTATTACACCGGAATGCTTTAATCCCATTATCTCATATTTATTCCCTAAATCATTGCATACATATCCGTTGTTATTCCCTCCGTCGCATGTTATCAAAATTTCATTTTCATTATTGCAATTAGCGCTTATTTCATCTATTGAGATTATTTCAGAATCTTTGATGCAAATGCTGTTGACATTTTGGTTTAAATCATCAACATAGACAGTTTTTGTGTTATTTTCTGTTAGGTTGATTCCGTTTATTATCATATATCCAAAATCATTGCTTGTTTGTTTTCTTATTGTTATGTTGCTTAAATTTAAGTTATGTCCACTAAAATTAAAAATAATTATTGTTTCATTATTTTCCATGAATATGAATGTTCTTGTTCCGTTGGTTAAGTTTCCAAGAATAATGGTCAAATTTTCCATATTTGTATTAATCTCGCTTAAGTTCCCATCAAATGAGATGTTCCACCTTCCTTTTCCATTTTCCCTTGCTTCATTTTCTGCATCATCAAACAATTCTCTATATTTTGTATTTGGCTCATAAGGATAAGACCTTGCATAACCTTCCTCAGTTAATATTAAATTAACAAAGGAATCATTAATGTAAACATACCTCAATAGTCTGTTGTATCTGTCTTTATTCTCTATATCTCTTTCTAAAGTTACATTCTTTTCATTAACAAGCTCCGTTAATCTTGCTTTGGATTCTTCATAATAGTACTCTCCTTGTTCGGGTGTATCAATTCCAATTAACCTAACTCTTTCATTATTTGACAAGACAAAAGTATCCCCATCAATTACCCTGCTTACGCTATAATTTCCAGATATCCCTTCCGTATTCTCTGCTCCAGGTGTTGGATTGCATTCATACCAAGAGTTATTCAACCTGCATAATGACATTCCATTACCATTTGCAATTAATTGATTACTATAATTAAATGAGTCAAATACATATCCACTAGAATTTTTTATTGTTATATTATCTCCATTATTATTTAAACCCCTACCTATGTCTTCATCAGTGGTATCATATATTGAAGCATTAATTCCTGTATAATTAAATCCTGATTGAATAATCAAAACATATGAAGAATTAGAAAATTTTAACAATCTTAATTCATCTTCCTCAATATTATCTCTTATTTTATAACCACTTAAATTAATAATAGGATTCAAGAATAATTCTATATACTCTTTAGTATAACTCCCCCTAGGATTATACATTATTTCATTTATAGTTATATTTGATTCATCTGCAAAGTCTTCACTATATCCAAAGATATTTAGGAATATAAAAAAGATAAATATGACAAAAAGGACTGATAATCTTCTCACCTTCATTTATCTTTATATGATATATTTACATCCTTATAAGTATTTATATATTATTTTACAATTAATTTTTTAAATTATTAAATCATTGAGATTTGGGTGATTTTATGTCTGAAGAAAAATTGACAAGTCGTTTGGATATCAATACTCCTTATGGTGTTCCTCAACAAAGATATACTGTTGGTGAGGGTGAAGATAGTAATTCCTGTTTGTGTGGGAAGTATGATTCCTGCAGTGCAGAATGCCCAACTTATGTTGGTGAGAACAACCCAGATGATTAAACTACCTCGCTAACGCCATCCTTCTTGTTCAGCCTTATCACGTTATTCACAAAGCTCTCAATCTTTGATTCATGGCTTACAAGGATTATCTGCTTTATGTCAAGCTCATCGAGAACTAGCCTTACCCTGTCAAGCTGCTCTTCAGAAAAGCCATCTGTAGGCTCATCCAATATCAGTAAATCTTTAGTCTTTATATGCACCATCAAGTTGTTAATCACTTGATTTAATGCAAGCCTGTAGGCTAAAGCTCCTGCTGTCTTCTCTCCTCCGGATAAAAACAAATAATCGACATTATATCCATTCTGCTCAATAACAGGGGAAAATTCCTCGTCCAGTTTTACAATTATGTCCTCATCATCAACTAAAATGTTGAACCATTTGATGAAAAGTTCATTGAAATCATTATGAACTCTGAGCATTACTTTCTTCTCTATTGTTTCTATAATCCTTGAGAAGTCCTCATCAACGAAATTTCTTAAGTTCTTAATCTTGAACATTAATTCCCTTATGCCATCTTTCTTTGAAATATCATCATTTATCCTTGTCAGATTTTTCTCATTGTTCTTTAATTCATTATCAAGGGAATTCCTTCTCAGTAATATCTCCTTCTCTTCATTCAGCATTAATTCCAGTTCTTTCCTTATATTTTCATAATTTAAATCCTTGAATTTGCTTATTTTATTGCTTAATTCTGTCTTTCTGTTTTCTGTTATTTTTGTTAATTCTTCATTGTCCCTGTTCTCTTTTGTTAGTTTGTCATGCCTGCTCTTCTTTTCACTCAAGTTTTTTATTTTTATCTTAATAATTTCGTTCTCTGATTTTAACTCGTTTAATTTATCTATTTCCTTGTTTATTATCTCTAAATCCTTGACTAATTCATTCTCCTTCTTGGTGTAAATCCTGATGTTTTCCCTTAAATCCTGCAGTTTCATCTCTTCATTGTCTATTATGTTCTGTCTGTGCTCATCATTAACATCCTGGAAGCATGTTGGGCATTTTTCCAAATCTTTTATATCCCTGATAAGCTTCTCAGAGTTTATGTGATCATGCTTGCATTCATTCAGGCTTTTTCTTGCTAATAATAATTCTCCCTCAACCTTGCTTAATCTTGCTCTGTAATTCACTAAATTGCTGTAAATCTTGTCTATGTCTGCCTCTTTCAATTCCTCTTTTTCCAATTCCTTGATTTCTTTAGATAATTTCTCAATATCCTCATTGTTTTCATTTATTTTTTTTATATCATTTCTTAAATTTACTTCATTAATCTCAAAATCTTTCTTTAATTCATTAAGAATCTTTATTTTTTCCTCAATACCGCCTATTTCTAATTTCTTGTTTTTAATTTTTTCATTTATTTTAGTCAGCTCATTCTCAAATTCTTTTGTTTTTATTTTTAATTCTTCCCCATATTTTATCTTCTCTTCCCTTTCTTTCTTCAAATTCTCCAAGTCAAGAATGAAATTTTCATATTCCTTTATTCTGCCTCTCAGCTCAGCGCTTAATATCCTGCTGTTTTCCTGTATTCTCTTGTATTTGTCAATGTTGAAGACTTTTCTTAATGTATCTAATCTGTCCTCTTTTTTCCCGAGAAGTATTGATTTCATCTCTTCCTGTGGCGTGTAAACAGTATACCTGTAAATCAATGATTTCTTTGTTAGTATCTCCTGCGGGTAATTCAGCAATTGCAGTATTCTCTGCTTTAACTCAACAGGGCTTAGGTTGTGCAATTCATCATTAATCATTAGATACCCAGAATCTTGGGCTACAGAATCCCCCGTTTTCTTTAATGTCCTCTTAATCCTGGTGTTTTTGTTGTCTATTGTGAAATTTAGCTCAACGCTTCCTTCCTTTTGTCCATGTCTCAATAATGCCTCTCCTGTGATAATTCCCTTGCTTAATCCAAAAAGAGCAAAGTCTATTGCAAGAAGTATTGTGCTTTTTCCAGAGCCTATATCCCCAGAAAGTAAAGTACTTCCTAGATCAAAATTAATTTCTTTGTCTGTATAGCTTCTTATATTATTTAACTTAATACTTCTAATTATCATATTTTTTTAATAAAATCAAAATTAAAAAGAATTTATATAAATTAAAACAATAATCAAAAGATTTATATAACCTTTCTAAAGTAGCAATTTTACCATGTTTGAATTAAAAACAAATGAGGATCTTAAAGATTATTATAGAAGATATAAATATTTATTGGAAATTAAACATGAAGTTGATCCTTATATCCCAAATAACTCGGGAATTGATTCTTTTAATAGAAATGATTATGGATGGCCTGTTCAGTTTCAATTTTCGATATTGAGGGATGTAATATCTGAAACAGTAAGAATATTATATGGAAATAATTCGGTATTGAGAAGGGTAATATCTGAAAAAATTGGAGGAGCACATAGAGATAAAAGATTGCAAGAATTAGCTTATGAATTAGAATCAAATATCATACTTCATCCAACAGCATTTCATGAATTTATAAAAAAAAATCTTGAAGAGATGGCAAGAGAGGAAAAAATTGGGCGGGAAGAATTAGAACTTAAGCAGAGAGAATTAGATGGGCAAAGAGCTCAGCAAAGCGGTATTGGTTTGAAATTATCATAGAATCTTTTCTATATCTTTTAGTAATCTTCTTTCAAAATCAGCATTTCTCTCTCCTTCATCCTTTTCCTTGTCAAGTGCATTCATTAGGTTTTTGATGAATTCCTCATTATATTCAAGCTTTAATCCCTTGATTATTTCATGCTCTATATCATCAACCTCGCCTTCCTTGACTTCCAAATCAGCAAAATCCTTGCTTGTTAGCTTTGTGGTATTTTTCAGAAAGACAAAAGCATCCCTGAATTTCTCGGAAATTATCTTGAAATTAATGTCAGAGCTTTTCCCCTCTCTTAACTCACCATGAACTCTCAGCAGTAAAATTTTATCATTGAAATCACCTATCTTCAGAATTTCATCCTCAACTTCTCTGGCACTTTTGCCATCTGCATTTATTTCTGCATACAAAACATCTTTTAGTTTAATTGGAATATACTTCAAGTTTCCATTGTCATAAATGTAAAATCCCCCCTGCTTTAATTCCTGTAACTCCTTGAAATTGTTTGGGAATAACGGCCCCGGATAAACTAGTTTTCCTTTGTCATAATTGCTTTCTTTGATATAGTGGACATGCCCTGCAGCATAATAATCAAAATTCTTAGGCAGCAAGCTTAAGCTTATGCCTTCAACTTTCTCCATATCTTTTGGCTTTAACTCATTAATTGTATTGTGCAGCATGAATATCTTGAATCCCCCCTCATTCTCCAAATTGCCGAAGTCTAAATTTTCATAGTAATATTTGTCAAGACTGCTTCTCAATCCAACCAGTCCTGTAATCTTGACTCCTGTCTTGTCCTGTGTGAATATTAATTTATTGTCCTTAATCTTCATGACATTATTCATTAATCCAGCATGCTCCAAGACATCAATCATTGTTTTTCCAGAAGGTGAAAAATCATGGCTTCCTGGAATGATATAAACATCTATCTCATGCTCTTTTAATTTGGTTAATATTTCAGCAGTTCTCTTGATTAAGTCAATGCTTGGCAGTGAAGTATTAAGCAAGTCTCCTGCTATCAATACAAAAGCAACATTCTCTTTTATGCATATTTTTATTGCTTCATCAAAAGCCTTTATGCTAATTTCTTTTAATTGAATGTCTTTCCATCCTCCTATATGGCAGTCTGCCAGATGCGCAAATTTCATAAGAAACAACCGTTGCTCAAATTTATTAGAATTCTTGTGCTGAAAAATATGAATTACTGTTGCAAAATAAAGAATGACTACAAAATAGTAACAATTATAAAGGTTTGATTTTTATTTAAAAATATGAATCCAACACTTGACCATATGATTTCAAGTATATTAGATGCTCCTATGAAAAGAGAAAGTTTTTTTCATGCATTACTCATTGCAATGGATAAGATAAAAGTTAATCCCAGGGGAAATGAGGAATTAAAAAGGAAGATTGAAGAATGCTCGACATTTGAAAATATCCTTTTGAATTACTCTTTGGAATTGCCTAATCTTTGTCATTACATCAGCAGATTGCCTTATCAAGATAGTGCAAGAGCAGAAAGAGTTGTTAGAACACTATCCAAAGTAAGTTTTAATTTTAAGACTGTTAAAATAAATGATTCTATTTTTCCAGATTTACTGAGAAGGGTTGAAGGAGCTCCCCCTGTTTTATATTTAAGAGGGGATGAATCATTGCTAAAGACAAGGGGGTTTGCAGTTGTTGGGACAAGGAATCTTAAAGATGCAGATTATTTTTATCAAAAAGAAGGAGTTAATGCAGTCGAGGACTTGATGAAGGGTGGATTTACAATAGTAAGCGGTCTTGCAATAGGATGTGATACTCTTGCTCATCGAACTGCTATGAATGAAAAAGGAAGAATAATAGCAGTCTTAGGAACTCCATTAAATAGATACTATCCTGGGGAAAATAGGGAATTGCAGGATCGAATTGCAAAAGAACATTTATTAATTTCGCAATACCCAGTAGGAATTGAAACACAGCCATTTCACTTTGCTAACAGGAATATGACCATTGTTGGAATATCTAGCGAAGGAGTTTTAGTGATTACAGCAGGAGATAAAAGTGGGACATTACATGCAGTAAAGGCATGCATCTCTCAAGGAAAGGATTTGTATATACTACCAAGGAATTGGGGGGAAGATTACGAATGGATTAAAAATTATAAAAGTTATATCAAAAGTTTTGATGAATATTATAAAAAAAATGCAGGATAAATTATTAATCTTTGATCTCGATGGAACACTTTTAGATACAAAAGAATCTATGCCATTCAGGAAAAGCAATGAAGGACGGAATTTTTTATATAATAATATCCCTCTTCTCATTAGACTTACAAAAATCTTTGATACCTCTTTAATAGAACTCTTTAACAGATATGCCCGTGAAGGAAGGGCAGGGGTATGCACAAACAGCCCGGAATATCATGCAAGAATTCTTTTATCAAATTTTGGTTTTGAAAATGCTCCGTTAATCTTTGCTGCAAACAAACCTTCTCATGATGGTTTAATCAGACTTATTTATGAAAGAGGAATTAATCCAAGAAATATTTTGTCAATAGGGGATAAAGCCATTGATATACTGGCTTCTCATGGTTCAGGAATTGCATCAGTAGCAGTTACATGGGGTGATGATTCTGAGGATCAGCTTATTATGTCAGAGCCGCAGCGGATAGTCAGAAAACCTGAAGATCTTGAGGGGGTAATTAGAGATTTTGACTTAGAATCCTTTGGGTATATGGAAAGGGAATACCCAGATAACTTTATTTTTTTGCCAAGTTCTTATGGGTCTATAGACTTTGATGAAAATAGTATTTATTCCGTAGGGGAATACAAACCATACCATGGTGGGGAGTTTGACCAGTTTTCAGCATATATTCTGGATTTTAAAAGGGTTAAACAACATACTCCTGAAGAAATAAACAATGGATATAAGGATGTTTATTTTGCCGGAGGTATTTTAAGGGAAAGCGAAAGACCTCTTCTTCATATTATAAATGGTTTTAAAAAAGCTGTTGCTGATAAAGTCAACAGTTTAGGAATTAAAGGCAGAACATTAATTATTGGAGCTCCAAATTCTTTTCCACGCTTTTGTTATAAAAGTGACACAAACCACATTTTCGTCAGGATGGTTTCAAGTGAATTGGGTGATGGATTTCATTCTTTAGATCAAAGGTTTGTTTCAAGGGTATATCCGCTGCAGGAATCCCATTCTGGTTATAGGAATATGCCTTCTGATCATTTCAGGACAATGGGATTTCAGGAATTTAATTTTGATTATGATGCGATTATAGTCTTTGATGATGTAACGACAACTTCAAGCCAGCTTAGATCAATTTATACATTATTGAGATATTCTGGTTTTGATGGAAGAATATATTCAGTAACACTTGGAAAAACAAGATAATAGGAAATTTATGTCTGGATGCTGATTCTTCTTGTTGTCATTCTACTTCTTTCAGCTTCTCTTTCAGCACAAAAAGCTCCTTCTCTAATCTATCAATTTCCTTGTCATCTTTAGTGTAGCCTTCAAATTCAATGTCAATTTTCTCAGCCTCTTTCTTCAATTCTTCCTCTTCACTGTACTCAAGATGGGGAAATCTCATTCTTAATCCATTGATTGAAGAATTTATCTCTTTCATGTATGCCTTGAGAAAAAGAAAAGTGTTATGCTTGTTGTTCCTTAACTCTTTGATATTCTCCAGGTCTTCCAGGATTTCTATCACTTTTATGTTTGTTTTAAGCAACTCTCTTCTTAATTCAACAGGCCTTTCTAATGTAGTGTAAATCTTACTCATGCTCTATCTCATAGAGAACCTGGTCCATCCTGCTCAGTTTTTCCTTGATAACCTCTAAATCATGATGCCATTTCTCCAGGTGCTCATCTTCCTTTGCTTTCATATTCCTTAATTCATTAAGCACAGTATCAGCTTCTCTTATTTTTTCCCTTATTTTGTCTATAGTCTCTAGAGCCTCCTTGTAATGCTCCATCTTCACAAAAACCTGTTTCTTTGTCTTTGAGTCATCTCTCTGGTTAAGATTAATTTGAGATACACTACTTTCTTCATTGATTTCAGGCAGATTAAAACTTTTTACACTTCCAAATTCAAAAGAAGCAGGCTTAGGCAAATCTTGTAAACTTCTTTTAGATGATGTGAAAATGCCCATTATCATGACCTCCTTTTACATTATTTAAACAACTTGGTTATTATTAAATTATTCCTTTTCACTTGTAAATAATAAAAATAAAAATAAAAACATTTTTATACACTACAACCATTAAATTTACATGGTTCAAATGTTGGGAGGTGATTATCCTTTAACAGTTATTATGCCCATCTTCCTAATTCTTGCTGGAGTGGTTTTTTTCATAACAACTTATATTAGGGATAATATAGGAAAATTAAGATTAAGAGTAAAGAAAAAACACCAGAAGGAAGAAAAGCAGATTATAGACTTTAATGCAGAATTCTCGCATTTGAAGAAACAACTGCCTCATTTGAATGCATCAGGTTCTTTAGATGCAATAACAATCCTGACAAAGCAGTTTCTTGCCCATAAGCTGAACATAACAAGGGAATTCACATTTGAGGAATTGCCAAGAAATAAGTTGGATTGGTCAGTCATAGAATTCACAAAAAGATTAGAGGATTTGAAATATTCTGGCAGGGAAATAACAAAGGCTGAGATTGATCATTTGATGCTGTTTCTCTCAAAAATATTAAAGTTCAGGCATCTTGAAGAGAAGAGGGAAAAACCTAAATTGATTTCAAGGTTATTTCCGATAATCCTTCCAAAACTGCCGAGAATAGTGATAAAATTGCCTCATATAAAGCCTCCCACTATTAAGATAAAACCGCATAAGGAAATTAAGCCGATAGAAGTGAAAATTCCTCTGCCTAAAAAAATAATAATTAATTTAAGCTGGCTGTTCAAAAAAAGAGAGCATCCTGAAGTAAAGCATGAGATAAAGGAAGTTCATAAGGAAAAGCCTAGAATAGAAATTCCTCCAGAGCCAGAGCACCATAAAATCCATCATAGGCACAAGCCATCTATATTTGAAAGGATGAGAATTAATTCTCAGGCAAATAAAGTTCTTAAGTTGATAAGAAAAGCAGAAAAAAAATCCTTAATGCACCCGGTAATTGCAAAAAAATTGTATGATGAATCTTTGCTTATGTACTACAGGCTGCCTATTGACAAGGAGGAAGATATAGCAATCAGGCTTGATAAATTTTATGAAAAAATAAATGGAAGGCATGAGAAGGAATTGTTAAATATAAAGCATTCAGGGAAGAAGGCAACAAAGGAAGCATTAAAGCACTTGAAGAAGTACAGGAATTATGTTATAATAGAGAATAATCATTTGAGCAACAATGTAAGAAGGTCTTTGTATGAACTTAAAAAACAAGCTGTAGCTCATTTATCAAGGACAAAGCACAGGAAAGTTAAGTCAAAGCTGTATAAATTCATGAAAGCATTGTCAAAAGAAGAGCATAATATCTCTGCCCTTGAAGAAAGCTCAATAGAAAATTTGATTCATAAATCATATTCATTGCTTAGGACAATTTCTAGGTTGGAAGGCAGGGAAGGCTATGATACTTATGCTGCAATAAGAAAATTATTCTCTCACCTTAAGATTGAGCATAGAATGCCAAGGCACCAGTATATAGAAATAAAGCCTAGGGAAATTCCAAGGGAAATACCGACTCCAGAGCAGCATTATAAATTGAGCAAGTCAGACTTATTGTATCCTGAAATAAAACCAGTTGATTTCTCTGAAGAGATTAAGCATGAAATAAAACCTGCTGAAAAAATATTCAAACAAGAAAAGCCATTAAGGATAGAGCCTCCGGAGATAAAGATAGTCTCAAGAAAAAAAATAGAGATAGCTCCCCCTAAGTTTCCAGAGAAAAAAATATCAGAGCGTATGAAAAAATTAATGGAAGAAAAGGAAAGTGTTTATAATAAACTGAGGGAAGTTGAGGGCAAGGAGCTTGACAGATTTAAGCAGGCAAAAAGAATGACAATTCATAATGAGATTGGTTATCATGATTTCATCAGTAACCTTAAACCAAGAATAGAGCCTCATGAGGAGCATAAACACAAGAGGATATTTGAGGCAGAATAAAAAGACTTAAAAACAAAATTTCTTCCTATTCTTCTATCAAAGCCCTGGTGGTGTAGCGGTTATCATACGGCCCTGTCGAGGCCGTGACCCGAGTTCGAGTCTCGGCCAGGGCGCTTTAATTATATCTTCTAAACTCAATTTTATATTCCTTTGGCATATCATGAAATAATATAACCTTTAATTCATCCTTTTCATAATTTACATATCTTAACTTTTTTCTGATATAATCTCCTGTTATTTTTTTATCTAAAATTCCTATATGAATATCATGACCTAAGCTTACTAAATCTCTGGAGGGAAATAAGCACATTTTGTTTAATCCATTAATTCCAAGGATTTCAAGGCATGCTTCCCTGAATTTGCCTGATTTTCCAATAGCCACCACAATAATGTCTATGGAAAAATTCTCTCCTTTTATATGCATTCCCTCATTCACCCTGAATAATCCCATAATCTCAAGAATTAATTAAATATTTTTAAGCTTATCCATCTCCCTGATCAAAACTTTCTCAGTTTCTTCATCAGAGGCAGAATGTCCTGCAATTGTGAATATTAATCTTGAGCTTGGAATTCTTCTGTGCAGCTTATAAGCGCTTATTGGAGGGCATACATTGTCATATCTTCCATGAACTATTGTAATTGGAATGCTCCTTAATCTGTAAGCATTCTTTAAAATAAAATCTTTAGGCAGGAAACAGTTATTAATCAAGTAATGCAATTCAATTTTTGAAAATGCTTCATACTTGATTTTTTTCAGTAATTCCCTTACTTTTTTCTCATTAGATACAAGCTTTGACACAGAAAATTCATATTCAGCCCATGCATAAGAATATCTCTTACTTATTTTTCTGTCTTTAGAAAGAATCATACGAAGATAATATTTCATAATATTCTTCCTGTATTTCTCAGGAACTAATCTTATCATCTTCACCCATGCTTCAGGAAAAGTGTCTTTTGCATTGTAAATAAGATAGTCATTTTCTTCTTTATTCCCGAGAAAAATCCCCCTTATTACGATGGTCTTGACAGTCTCAGGGTATTTAATGGCATAAACTAAGCCTAAAGTTGAGCCCCAGCTTCCCCCAAATAATATTATTTTATTTATTCTTAAATGCTCTAATAATTTCTTTATATCATCAGCTAATCTGAAAGTTGTATTGTTTTTTATTGATGCAAAAGGTCTGCTCTTTCCAGCTCCTCTCTGGTCAAATGTTATTATGTTAAACCATTTTGGATTAAAAAATCTCTTGTCATTCCTGCTGAAACCACCCCCAGGGCCGCCATGAATGGAAATTACAGGATTTCCTTTTGGATTTCCGCTTAACTCATAATAAATTTTATTAGATTCCCCTACATCCAGATACCCCATTTTGTAAACCTTAATGTTTTTATATACCATATAATTCATAAAAAATTTTAATATAAAAAGGTTTATATACCCAAAATTAAACAAGGTTTTAGGGTAGCATAAGTAAAGATTTTCTTTATTTGTGTTATAAGGAGGAAATAGAAATGAAAGACTTTAATAGAGGAAATAGAGGGAATTTCAGAAGGGATTTTGGCCCAAGAGAGATGCATAAGGCAATATGCTCTGACTGCGGCAAAGAATGTGAAGTTCCTTTCAAGCCGGTAGAAGGAAGGCCTATTTATTGTAAAGAGTGCTATATGAAGAGGAAATAAATCAATAAATCATATTCTTTCTATAAATTATTTTTTATTTTTTTTATTCTACTTTAAAAGATTCAAACCATGGCTTGTCAAACAATTTCTGTGGTATTGAATTGATGTCTTCTTTTTTTCCAGCTATCAAATAAGTCAATGATAATTTATTTAATTTTTTGTCAACATTTATGTTAATTAATTTTTTTCTTGTGTCCCCATTAATTATAGAAACTATCTCTTTCTCATTTATTATCTTGTTTGTGTTTATGGTGATTTTTCTTTCGTATGTGCCGATTCCTTTTTCCTCCAATCTTTTGTCAATGATGACAATTATCCACATTGCAGCATAGACAAGGATTCCTGTCAGGTATTCCCCTATGCCGATGATTAATCCAAATATGGCCATTATCCATATGGAGGCAGCTGTTGTAAACCCGAATATCTTGTCATTGTTCCTTATTAATGCTCCTGCACCCAAGAAACCAATGCCTGTTACAATAGATCCTATTATAACTATCCTGTTGTTGATGTCTATTGAAGTGGCTATCAATGTTAAAGCGCATGACCCCAATGACACGAATATAAAAGTTCCGAAGCTTACAGGCTTGTGAGCTCTCTGTCTTTCTAAGCCGAACAATGAGGATAATACAAATACAATCAAAAATCTTGTTGCTATAGTTAAAGTCTCCATGAACGCTTTTCTTTGAAATAAGATATATAAATATTGTTATGATTATTTTTTATTTTATCTCAAAAAGAACATTTTATATGCCTGAAAATAAAAAAATAACTGAGAAAGGGTAATTATTAGTATGTTCAAAATGGAAATTAAGTAGAAAAATGTTCATGGAAATGGAATTAAGGTTTATGTTAAGATTAATGGTAAAGAAAAATGAGATTATTTATATTTTAGTCTCTTCCTTTTCTCTTTTTCTGGTCCTATTAAATAATTTTCATTGGAAACAATTGGCCTTCCTATCTCTTTTTCTGTTTCTTTTCTTGCATTTCCAGCTACTTTTCCTCCTCTTTTTGCAGCATCTTCAACTTCAGGGTATCCTTGTGATTCCTTTTAATGTAACAAGGATTTTAACTTCAGTTGTCGACAAAATGTCGATAACTCAATTCCAGATGATTCTTGTTCTCTTTTTTTAAGCCTATACCAATAATCTTTAGCATCAGCACTTTCAGTTAGTGCTGAAACTATATCTACAATAGAGAAATACCACTCATTATCATACCAAATTCTTCTTATTTTCTTATCTTGAAATACAACTAAAGCATTACCTTCATTCATAATATAATAATATTTTATTAATTTATAAAGCAAACGATTTCCACTAGTCTTTGACTAGTGGGCGAAGCCAATCGCTACTTTTTTCTTAACTAAAATTAATAAAAAAATAGTGTGCTTGATGTTAGCACACTTGAAAAATAGTTCACTTAGTGTGAGCTATTTCTAACGCTTTATTAGGACGCTGTCGCCTTTAGGCGACAGAGGACGTCACATAATTCAAATTAAATAAGTATTTAAATAATAGTCTTTCCAATCAATTTTTTACATATTAATTCTTTTCTATCTTCCCCACATTTTTGTTTGAAAGGAGTTCCATATGACTGTGCTCTAGCAGTCTTACAACCCCCCCTACAAATATATTTTAAATCACATGGGGAACAAACTTCTGTCTTATCAGTAGATGAGTCCCTATTTATTCTTTTTAATTTTTCATAAAGAATTTCTGTGCTTTCTTTTCTAACATTTCCTATATTATAAACTGTTTCTGCACATGGATAAACATCACCTTCAGCTCCAACAACAAACCTTTGTCCAAAGGTACAATTTCTTTTAATAAAATTACGATTTGATGAAGGAGTATCCCAGCCCCGAGAATAAATTTCTAATAAAACATCTTCAAGTCTATGGTAAAATTCTCCCAGAGAATAATCCCTACAACCCTGACAATTATACTTCCATCTTCCAATTTTTCTTGCTACACTAATACCTACTTTTATATCATCTATTTCTAATGACTCTATAAAATCAATAAAGTTATTTCTTAAATCATCTATATTTTCAGGGACAACACAATAACTTATTATAACTTCAACATTTTTTCCTCTTAATAAATTAAGACCTTTTAGTGTCCTTCTAAATGAACCATCACCTCTGACTGAATCGTGTGCTTCCTCAGTTGTGCCATCAATACTAACCTGTATCTTATCCATATAATTAACTAAATCCTCAATATTTCTTTTAGTTATTAATGTGCCATTTGTGAATAAGAATGTAGTATTATCTTTATTTTTTGTAAATTCAGCTATTCTTGTGAAATCTTTTCCTAATACAAGAGGTTCCCCACCAGAAAATGCAACTAATGTTGGTCCTACAATCGAATTAAAATCTTTTATCAAATTTTTCCATTCTTCTGATGAAAGTTCATTATTTAATGATTCAGAAGAATTCATATAACAATGAACACATCTAAGATTACATCTATTTGTTAAATAAAGTTGTAATCTTGTTGGTGGAGAAGATTCATCAAGATCAATAGGTTGTGTGGATTCATAAAATTTGTATTCTTCAATATCAGTTAATAATTTTTTTGTATGTTCAATTATTTCCTCATCAGAAACTTGAAGCTTTTTGGCTGCAATTAACATTGATTCTCTTATTGTTTTACTTTCCACTAAATTGTTTATTATCTCTCTACCGGTATAATTTGTAACTATCCAATTCGGCTTTTCAGGAGCTAATATTAGTACATTTCCATCAACTTCTCTGAATACCAAATGATTTGGGAGTCCTATCATATCATCTAATGAAAATATTCTTTCTATCATTTTAAACTTGATATATACTCCCCAATTAAATTTGCTGCAATTTCTTCTCCTTTAATATCTATTAATTTTCTCGAAAACATTTCAACATTACTCTTGTAATCACTGTTTGACATAAATTCTATTGATTTTGCAATATCATCTGACTCTAGACAATCAGGATATAAACCCACCCCCAATTTTAATTCTATTGTCCTGTTCATATTAAAATTGGGGGCGGGATTTATAGGTATCCCTATTAGTGGAAGACCATATTTTAAAGATAAATAAATAGTTGAATTCCCTCCATGGCAAATAACTATCTCACAATAATTCATAATTTCTGGGGATATAAAGTCCGTAACATAAAGATTTTCATCAGTAAATTCTAGTTTATCTTTTAATCTACCAAGAGAAGCAACCATACCAAATCCCACTTTTTCAAGACCCCTAAAAATTGTTTCAAAAAGTAAAGGATCACCAGTGGAACCCATACTTACATATGCAAATTTTTTTCCTTCAAATTTCTTTTTTTTAATTTCATTTATCCAATGAGGCATACCCTCATAGGACCATAAAATAGGTCCAACGTATTTCATATTTTTAGGTATAAATCTTAATGGCATAAATTCTGGCAAATCAGCTACTAAATTTAAATTTCCAATAAATATCTCATAGAAATTATTAACTCTTCTTCTATCACTAAATTTCTCTAGGACTGCATTATAGGGTTCTACAATTTTTTGGGATTCTTTATCAAAAGTTCTATAGTAAGGTGTTAAATTTCCATTAGTAATTTATACATAAGGAATGGATCTTATTTTGGATGAAACAAAAAGAGGTATTCTTGTGTCTCCAATAACAATCCTTGGTTTTATCTCACTTAATAATAAAATTTCATTATTAACAATTGTTTCTAATCTACCTCTATTCCCAAAAGGGAATTTGATTATTTTTCTTTGGGAATTTAATAAACTTTCTTCATAATCTCTTTTGTTGTAATCTTCAAATATACCATCTATTCTTATACTATCATTAATCATATCAACATATTCCCCACTATATGATAATTTAACTGAATAACCTAATTTTTGTAATTCTTTAGCAACTAGATAAGATCTCATTACATGTGCGATACCAATATTATGAGGTAATATAAGTGCATCTAATTTCATAAATAATAGAAAAAAGAAAGAAATAAAAAACCTATTTAATATGTTGCCCAAGCACTTGTTACTAACATATCACCAGGACTACATTGTTTTCTTGAGTTATAATCTCTTCCTTCTTCATACCTATTTGGGACTTCAACCCTAAGACACTTTAAAGACTCAATGCTTCCTACGCTTGGTCCCATTGGAACTGCTCCTTTTAATACTCTATTCCCTGCTCCTTTAACCGCAACTTCTAATCTTTCCATTTTTATCACCAAGATTACAAACATATAAAAATATATAAATCTTTTCAAAAACGATGAAATCAATCAAATTTGCAGTTATTCAAAATTCTGTATCAACAAACTTTGACATTAACATAAAGAGAGTTCTAAAACTATGCAAAAAAGTCTATAAAAAAGCAGATTTTATATTATTTCCTGAGTATTTTTTGGGTTGGAGCGATAAACATAAAGAAATATTAAAAATATTCAAAAAAGAAGCCATTAGATATAATATGAATTTTATACTAGGCTCAGTTATTGAGAATTCCAAAGATAAATATTATAATACATGTTTTCTTATTGATAAAAAAGGCAAAATCATAGGTAAACATAGAAAAATTCATTTATATAAAAAATGGGAGAATAAAATAACTTCTGGAAAAGCAATAAAAATATTTAAAATAGATAACATAAAAGTAGGCATTGTTATTTGTTTAGATGTATATTTTCCTAAGGATATAATAAAATTAAGAAATGCTGACATTATAATAGTCCCAAATATGACTTCCAGAGAGGAAATTGATGATCATCTTTCTGTATTAAAAACAAGAGCTGTTGAGAATTTAATTCCCGTTATCATTGTAAATGCTGTAGGAAGGATGAAAAATATAATATGGGGAGGAAAATCTTCATTAATAAATCCTGAAGGAAAAATAATAGATAAAATGAGTAATAGAGAAGATTATAAAATTTTTAATGTTAATCTTAATGAAACTAAGACAATTCGTAAGAAACTTTCTGATATTTTTACCCCCTACCAATAATAAATAAACTTATAAATACATAAACTAACTTATCTAAACCACAACAAAAAACATATAAATAAGAAAATTTTATACTAAAAACATGGAAATGATAACAATACCAAGATTAGAGTATGAACGTTTAAAGAAACTAGAAGAGTTAGACTTAGATTTAATTAGGCAATTTGCTTTTAGTTTAGCTGACTTGAAATCAGGAAGATTTAAAGTACTTTCTTAGAAATATTTTCTGCAACTTTTTTAAATTCATCTAATCCATTTTTTATATGGTCTATTGTTGCTTGTTGATCTTTCTTCCCGCTTACAGCCACTAATAATACCAATTTTAAATCCTCATAAATTAAGTAATAAATTCTCTTTTCTTTGATTCTTTTTTCTCTTAAGAAAGGATAACTTAATTGGTTTCCAATAAAAGGGTTAATGGATAGTTTCTTAGGTAATTTATTTGCAGCTTCTTTATAATCTCTTGGCCATTTATCAATCTCTTTTAGATAAGTGTAAGTACCAATGACTTTAAACATACCAAAATAAGCATTTGTCAGTTTATATAAATAATGTTCATTAAGATAATATATTATCTTTACCCCCAACTAATAGCAAAAAACTTATAAATACTTAAACTAATTAATTCTAATGGCAATTACCATGAAAAACCCATATAAAAAAACAGGATTACTAACTACATTACTAACAGCAGGAGCTTTATTATTTTCTCCTTTAAAAGCTCAGGACATCACACCTATTTATTTTTACCCTATATCAATAGCAAAAAACTTATAAACAAAAAATCTTCTTTAAATTAAAATGATAGGTCCATATATTGCAAATGAAGATGGAACAATATCTTATAAAGGAAATAAGATAATTCAACCAATTAAAGATATTTGCTCTGTAAAAGTTCCTTTAGAAGAGATTGAAAATCGTGTAAAACAGTTTGATTCTGATGAAATATGGGAACATATTGCTAAAATAAACCATCAAATAAACCTCTCTGCTAACTTATATTTTGAAGAAATTGGAGCAGTATTTACAACATTACCTTTAACAACTAGGATGATTTCTTCTCCTGGAAGGGTTTATGGAAAAAAAGCTATTAATTATACAACTGATACTTGTCCAATAACTTTGAAATGGTTTGATCTTTTAGACAAAGCTTTTCTTTCTGAATCTTCACAAATATATTTAGAATTAGCACTAATGCAGAAAGGAATTGATAAAGTTTACTCTATTTATAATTCATTTAGAAAAGAAAAATCTGATGCAACTCATTTATCTGAATTTCATCATATAGAGTTTGAAGGGAAAGTTAGTCAAGAAGAAAATGAAAAAATAGCTCTCGGACTAATAAAAAAAATAATTTCTGACTTGCTCAAAAAAAATAAAGAAGACCTGATTCACTTTTTAACTGAGGAAAAATTGAAAGAATTGAAAAATTTTTGCCAAGGGATGTTTAACACACCAAAAATAACTTTTAGAGAAGCTTTAGATTTATTATACAAAGAGACAGGAAAAGATAAGTATAAGGAATTTACATTAAAAAATTTTGGAATGTGGGAAGAAGTAAAAATTACTGAAATTTTTGGGAATATGGTAATAATTAAAGAATTTCCTTTATTAGAGGTTTCATTTTATCATGATGACATAAATGGAAAAAAACCAATGGTAGCTGATAACTCAGATTTTATTTGGCCAGGTTATAGGGAAATTCTTGGAAGTGGTCATAGAATTAGATCTGAAAAAGAATTAAACAAAAAGGCAAGAATTTTTAATTTACCTCAAGAAGATTACAAACCCTATCTACAAACAAGAAGATTAAAAAAATATAAACAAACCTCTGGTTTTGGATTGGGATGGGAAAGATTGTTGCAAGGGATTTTAGAAATGCCTTTTATTTGGAGTGCTGTTCAATTTCCAAGAACTGATAGGAGTTTAAAACCTTAAGATGAAGGAATTATCAAAATATGAAAAAGAAGTAATGGACTACTTTTCTGGTAAGGCTAAAGATTATGATGATGTTGAAAAGCAAAGCTATTGGAGGTTATCAGATAGGCTTCTTTGGTCATTAATTCAAGAACAATTAAGTAAACTCCAAAGTGATTTTCATTTTTTGGATGCAGGAGGTGGAACAGGTCGTTGGTCAAAGAAAATACTAGAGAATTATCCCAAGTCAACAGGAGTTTTAGTAGATTTTTCTGATAAGATGATGGATGAAGCTATAAAGAAAAATGTTTTTGGTGAAAGATGGAAAGTTATTATAGGGAATATTCAGAAATTAAATTTTGATGATAATACTTTTGATTTAGTGATAAATACTCATAATGTATTAGGTTTCGTTGAAGATACTGAAAAAGCCTTAGTTGAAATGTCAAGAGTTTTAAAAAAGAAGGGAATATTAATTTCTGTTGTTCCAAATGTTTATCATGGGGCTTTCTTTAACCTGTTTCAATCAAATATAGTGGGAGCTAAAAGATTGATAACTTGCCACAAGGGAAAGTTTGTTAACAATATGCCAGAACTAAACATGTTTACCCCTCTTTCCATAAAAAATCTTTACAAGAAAGCAGGAATTTTGAGTCCTACTTGTTTTGGATTTCCTATTTTAATATATCCTGGTTACCAAGAAACCCAACTCCATGGAGAAACCAAGGAAATTGCTGATTTCATTTCTATAAATTTTGATAAACTCTATGAATTAGAATTAAAATGTATAAAAGATGAAGAATGTTCTGCAAGAGGAAATAATATCTTTATATTTGGATTAAAGGAATAATTAAAGAGGAAAATAAATCACATCTCTTATATCATCAGTTTCTAAATACACCATTAAAGTCTTTTCTACTCCTAATCCTATCCCTGCACATGGAGGAAGTCCAAATCTAAGAGTCTCTAAAAATTGCATATCACTTATGTCTAAGTCTTTTTCATACATTTTTGCTTGTTGTTCTATTCTTCTTTTTTGTTCATCATAATCTGTAAGTTCAGTAATTCCATTACATATAAGATTTCCCCTAACAAAATACCGAAATTCTTCAACTAATGTGGGTTCATTGTCAAAAGTTTTCCCCAGAATAGAAATCTCTTTAGGCACTCCATGCAAAATAATATTCTCATCAATATACCTTTTTAGAAGAGTTTTAAATAAGTCATAAACATAAAGTCCTTTGTACATTGCCTCTTGCCCATATTCTTTTCTTATCTCTGTGGCTATATGAGTTTTGATTTGATCAATTGATGAATCTCTGACATCAATTCCTATCTCTCTAAGAATGAATTCATACAAATTTACATCAATAGCTCTTATTGGATTATTTCTTGGGGCATAGACTCTTTGATTTAAATGAGATAAGAGAGATTTTGTTAAATGTAATACATCTAAATAAGTTGCATCATTTTGATAGAGTTCAAGTACATTATATTCTGGATGATAATCCCTAGAGACTCCCTCATTTCTAAAGTTTTTTCCAAGTTCAAAAATATTTTCCATACCTGCTACTAATAATTGTTTTAATCTGAGTTCTGGTGTTTTTCGCAAAAATAAATCTCTATCAAAGTGGTCCGAATGTGTTACAAAGTCTTCAGAAGGGGAAGTATTAGTAATATGTTGCAAAATTCCTGTATCTACTTCTTGAAACCCTCTTTCAAATAAAAATCTTCTGATCTCTTTAATGAGGTTATTCCTTCTCAAAAATAAGTTCATGCTATCTTGGTTAACCATTAATTCAAGACCCCTATTTATTTGACCTGTTTTTCTGTTTAAACCATGATATTTATCTGGGATAGGTTCACTACATTTGGCTATAAACTTTATAGATTTTACACCTAAAGTCCTTGTACCATTTCTTGTTGTAAAAGGGGTACCTTTAATATAAACTACATCCCCCACATTAAGATTTCTATAATCTTTGTAACTCTCACCGGTATGCTCTTTATCAAAAGCAATTTGTGCTAATCCAGTTTGGTCTTTTATACTTGCAAATATTATTCCCCCTAAATCCCTTTTTCTAATAATCCTTCCTTGAATTTCAAATTCTTCTTTCTCTTCTTCTAAGAAATTTTTTATGTGAGATATTCCTTTAGTCATGTAATACTTACAAATTTAATCATTTTTAAATTTTTCTTTTTTAAGTGGTAACATATAGCAAAATTTATAAAATACAAAATAAAGATAATTTACATGAACAAAGTTAAAAATCAGCATTGGGCATTTAGAATTGCAGATAAGTTAATCTTAGAAATGGTAGACCCTTCTAAAAGAATTGTCTGCGCTTCGGGTATAAGTCCTTCTGGAGTTGTCCATGCGGGAAATCTTAGAGAAATAATGACTTCTGATTTAGTTTACAGAGCTATTAAATCAAGAGGAAGAGATGCACGTCTTCTTTTTTCCTGGGATGATTTTGATAGATTTAGGAAAGTCCCGGTAGGTATCCCTACAGAATTTTCAAAATATATAGGAATGCCCTACAATAATATTCCAGATCCTTTTTTGGGATACTCTTCTTATGCGGAAAGGTTTGAGACACAGTTTGAAAATGAAGTTAGACAATTAGGTATATCTGCAGATTTTATTAAGCAAAATGAAATGTATCGCTTAGGTATTTATGATGATCAGATTAGGTATTCTTTATTAAAAAGAAGAGAAATAGCTCAAATATTAGCAAGAAATATGACTCAAGGAATGTCATCAGAAGAGATCGAATCATATTATCCAATTTCGATATATTCAAGATTTACAGGGAGAGATAATACAGATGTTATATCTTTTGATGGGGAAAGTAAATTAGGGTATATCTGTCATGATACAGGCAAAAAAGATGTTATTGACTTTACAAAAGATAAAAATGTAAAATTACCTTGGAAAGTTGATTGGCCTATGAGGTGGAAATTTGAAGGAGTTCATTTTGAACCAGGAGGATCAGATCATGCAGGTCCTGGAGGTAGTTACGATGTTGCTAGTCAGATAGCCAAAGAAATTTTTGGGATTATTCCTCCAACTTTTATAGAGTATCAATTTGTGCGTATAAAAGGAAGTAGTGTAAAAATGTCAAGCTCAAAAGGAAATGTTTTTTCTCCAGAAGATTTGATTAATATATATCCTCCTATGTTAGTTAGATGGATGTATGCAAGAGCAAATCCTGGATCTTTATTAGACATAGCTTTTGATAGTGATGTAATAAGGGCTTATGACGAATTTGATAGAACTTTAGATTCTTTTAGAAAAGGATCATTAGAAGAATCAGTGCATCAAGCAATCGAATTAAGTACCCCCCATATGGAGGATCTTCCTTTAGAAAATCCAATTTCATTTAGACAAATTGCAGGGATGGGAGATGCTACAAATTTTAATGAACAAAGGGTTTTAGAACTTTTAAATAAAGAAGAGAAAAGATATGACCTAAATAGTGTCAAAGAAAGGTTAAGCATGGCTAGAAACTGGATGGATAAATACTGTCCAGAAGCGAGGTCAAGACTTTTAGGCTCATCAAATGAACCATTTTATGATACCTTAAATGAATTTGAAAAGGCACAACTAAAAAAATTAATAGAAATAGTCACAAGAAGTGAAAATATGAATCTTGAACAAATAGAGTTTGAGTTATATAACATTCCAAGAAAACCAGAAATGACAGAATCAGAAAAAAAGCAGGCACAAAGGCAGTTTTTTAAAATAGTTTATATGTCCCTATTTGGAAGAGAGATAGGTCCAAGATTACCAACATTTGTTTGGGCATCAGATAAATCTAATCTTCTTAAATTGTTGAGATAGTTAAATGAAACCTGCAAAAGATTTTTATACCTTATTCTACAGAGTTGCATTATGTTAACAAAACCAAAGAAACTTAAGAAGGGAGATACAATTGCAATTATATCCCCTTCTGCTGGATTGGCGGCAATTTTTCCCCATAGATTAAATAATGCAATCAAATTTTTAGAGTCGCAAGGTTATAAGACTAAGGAATTTCCATGTACGCGAAAAAATAAAGGGTGGGAATCTGCAACTGCTGAAGAGAGAGCCGAAGATGTAATGAACGCTTTCAAAGATAAAGAAATAAAAGCAATTATTTGTTCTATAGGAGGAAACAATGCAAATAAAACCTTGAGGTACTTGGATTTTAATAAAATTAAAGAAAATCCAAAAATTCTTTGTGGGTACTCCGACATTAGTGTTTTACATTATGCTATTCATAAAAAATCAAATCTTGTTACATTTTATGGGCCTGCTGCTATGACTCAGTTTGCAGAATTTCCTAGACCATTAAAATATACATTAGAACATTTTAATAAAGCAATAACCGACTCTGCCCCAATAGGAAAAATAAATCCATCAGAAAATTGGACTGATGAGATTTCCGATTGGGGTGAAAAAAGAGATTTAGAGGGACCAAGAAAATTAAGAAAAAATTTAGGATATGAATGGTTAAAAAAAGGGAGGATTGAAGGAGAGATTATAGGAGGGTGTTTACCTTCAATTTTGCATTTAATAAAAAGCGAATACTGGCCTGATCATAAAAATAAGATTCTTTTTATTGAAACCCCTGAAGGCGAAGATTTTACTAAAGGGGAATCTTTAGCAGAAGTAGATGCACAATTGTGTGATTTGAGAATATCAGGAATTTTTGATGAAATTAGGGGGATGATAGTGGGGAGGCCATTTGGGTATACAGATGAAGAAAAAGAAAAACTTAAAGAAATCATCATTGATAACACCAAAGGATATAATTTTCCAATTCTTTATGGAGTGGATATAGGACATACTGACCCTCAAATTACTATTCCTCTTGGGATTAAAGTTTTAATTGACTCTGAAAAAAATATTTTTGAATTTTTAGAAAATGGCGTTCAATGATGAAGTTAAATAAATTTATTCTTTCAAATAATCCCCAATCCTTACAAATAGTCTTTTTAGAAATATTTAACTACTAAATAGTAACCATAATATTTATATACTTATAATTGTTATCAAAATAAGGTAAAAATGTCAATATTCAAGAAACTATCAATCCCAGTATTATCTTCAGTATTAGCCTTAGCTCCATTAAAATCTAATGCTTTAGAAGGAATAGTATCAAATCCATTGACAAGGGGTGGGCTTCCTAATCAAATTGTTAGATTATATCAAGGTGAGGTATTGAAGGACTCTATAAGAACAGATGAAGATGGACATTATAACGTAAATGCCACATCTGTAACTTTGCCTGAACCTAATCTTCCTTCATTAAAACCTTTTGAGTATGTAAAATTAGAAGATTTATTAGGAAGAAAAATTAAAACTTTAAATCAAAATGAGATAACAAGAGATATTCCAAGAAGATATGATCTGCCATCAGGAACATATTTTCTACAGGCAGATAATGGTTCAGCGGTTCAGTTTACAACTTTAGGCAAGAATAACATACCTTTTGATCCTTTATTTAGTTTAGAAGAAAGAGCAGAAGAATTAAGAGAATCTTTTAAAAATAGAAGTAGAATTGCTGGTGCAGATGAAGAATATACTCTTGATGTTAATGATGAAAATACTCCAAATGAAATAGGGGGTTTTTATGGAAGAAGATTACAATTAGAAGATGTTAATCAGGATAGTCTTAATGTTGAAATGATGTATAATCCTGAAATGGAGAATATTAATGGAATGCTTGATTTATTAATTCATTTAGAAGGGGGAGATGAAGGAGAATATATTATTGATAATGGAGGTTCTTATCCTAACACTTATCCAAGAACTGTATTTTTAGATTCTATTAGTTGTTATAGGCACTTTAGGGATAATGAAAAAGCTGAAATGTATTTAAGAGCAGGAAGAAGTGCTATGTCAAATATGAGAGAAAGATTTGAAATGGATGATTATATTATAGAAGATGTTGATGGTAATTTATATGAAATAAGTAATAATTTAACTGCCATTATTAATTATACAAATGGAAGAAGTCGTTTTGACCCAGATAGTTCTATTATTTATATAAATGATGGCTTTCCATTAGAAAATGAATCAGAATTAGAAAATGAATTAACTCATGAAACATTGCATTTTATGGGATTAGGGGATTCATATGATTATGATTATACTATTATGGGAAATTCTTGGCCCAATCCTGGAATAACGAACGATGATGCCACAGCAATCCCATGGAGAACAAAAGTAACTAATCATACTAATTTATTAAATTTTTATGAAGATTAATAAACTTCTACATTTGCCCATTGATAAAAATCTTGGTCATTATAATTTACATCAAAACAACAAGCTTGTTCATAAGGAGTAGGAGTAAATCTAAGACATTGTTCTGGATTAGTAAGTAATTCTTGAATTGTACAAGTATTTGAGCATGATTGACCTCTATATACACATACTCCATTTACCCAATAAAACCCATCAGGACACCCGCAAGCCCCATTAGCACCATCAGTAGGTAAGTTATTACAGCATATTCTTCCTCCAGTAGGAATCTCTCCTTCGTCAGCGCAGCAAGCAACATTATCATTGCTCAAGACAGTAAAAGCTTGGTAGTTATTCTTTGTTATTTGCTCATTATTTCCATAAGTAGCAGCAACATTATGATAATAACTCCCTGTATCTAAATTAACATTATAACTGTTGGAGCATATTCCATTTCCAAGAACATTCTCGCAGTGAGCGCTTCCTGTATATTCTAAATTATTATTTGAATTATAAATCCTGTCACTCACGCTTACTTCTCCTATTCCTACATTCTCCCTATTCCTTAAATTAATAGTGAAGCTCTGTGTTTGATAGTTGCATAAGTTGTTTCCATTTGTCACACTTAAGCTAACTTCAGCATCGCATGCATCATCCTCATCATCAGTTAAGCCGTTGCAGTTGTTATCTAGATTATCTGAGCATGTTCCTGCATAATTTATTCCTTCCTTACCTGTTTGAAAAACTACAGAAAAGTTTATATAATATGCAAATATATCTAAAACAAAATGGAAAATGTAAACCTTAAACAAATATATGAGAATGTATTGGAATTGAAAAAGGAGATTAAGGAGATCAAATTATTCATACAAGAAGATTTTGAATTAAGTGATTGGGCTAAAAATGAGCTTAAAAAAGCCAGATTAGGAAATAAATCTGTTTCTCATAAAGATATTATAAAAAAATATGCATCTTAAAGATGAATACAAAATTGAATGGAGCAAAAGAGCTGATGCAGAATTATCAAAAATACCTAAGGACATTGCAATTAGAATAATAAAAAAAGTTGATTCAATAATATCAGAGCCATTTCATTTTTTAGAGCATTATGAAGGAGAAGATGTTTACAAATTAAGAATAGGAGATTATAGGGCATTAATTGATGTAGACTTCTCAAATAAAATCTTGAAAATTCAAGTATTAGGTCATAGGAAGAAAATTTATAAAAATTTGAATATATAGTTATTCTTTTACCCCCTACCAATAGCAAAAAACTTATAAATACTTAAACTAATTAATTCTAATGGCAATTACCATGAAAAACTCATATAAAAAAACAGGATTACTAACTACATTACTAACAGCAGGAGCTATGCTAATCCAAAAAATCTCAAGCTCATTATCAATTAATATCGTCTTCACCAAGATGAAAAGTATAGTAATTACTTATTTTTCATAATTTATACTTTTAAGATCTTCAAGTTCATATCTATACATTTGTAACTTTTTATTTATTCTTTTTATATGTATATACTGAGGAATATTAAAGATTGAGATGATTCTTATTAATCCTTGATTAAAAAATATTCTGTGTTAATCAAAAGGATGATTTATTAAGTGTTCAAATGGCATTTGCTCTGGAATTATACCAATTGACTTTCCATACTCTCTTGCTCTGTTTAATTCATGATCTTGTTTTCTAAAATTAAACATTGCTCCTCTAAAAACGACATACATTTCTCCATCCTTGCAAAGATGAGTATAAAATGCTGGCTTGATGACATGCATAGCCATATTCAAATATTTGTCTCTATTTGCGTCTTCAACCTCTACTTTATGAAAAGTCATCACTCGGTTTTCTTCTTCAAGTTTGTCAACATCAGTTCCAACTATTCTTGCCAAGCTCAATATCTTTTTGTCTCCAAGACTTTCTTCAAGTAAAACTCCTTGCCATACCATATTTTTGTTATTCATCTTTTGTTTAAAAGTTTTTCCTTATTTCCTTACAATACATATGGGCAATAAGTTAGATTAAAATCTCTTATTTGTTGTGTTACCTCTAACTTTAGCCATGGTGTTTGAGCTTCATAATAATCATAATTTGCCCAGTCTTCTAGAGTTTTTGGAGCAACAAACCCGTATCTTATTGCATCCTGATATAAAGGAGTTTTAGGATAAGGAGCATAAATATGAGCTTTGACTTCATGAAGCGGACTGATTGAAGAAATTCTTCTTCCAAACTCTAAAGTTTTTGCAATATTATTTTCTGGAAAACCAGGATACCCAACTATAACTGTAAAACTCCCATGTATTCCAACATTTCCTAATCTTTTTGCAACATTTAAAACATCTTCAGTTGTCATGTTTTTATTTATATAATTCAATTCTTCATTATTTCCTGATTCCGCCCCAATTAGAATTCTCGAACATCCGCTATCTGAAATTGTTCTTAATTCATCATCATTAAGAACTAATAAGTTTCTTGGATGAGATGATGCAGCCCATTGAATATTCCATCCTCTTTTTTTCAATTCCTTTGCAAAAGAAAGTGCTCTTTTTTTGTTTACAAAGAAGTTAGCATCATAAAATTTAATTCCATTTGCTTTATATCTCTCAACTAGTTCAGAGTATATTAGGCACCCCTAGTTTTGATGTTCAGAGAAAGGGTAAATTATATGCTGTTGAAACAAAAAAGGGGAATTTAGGCTCTTTATCCAGACATTCAAAGGCAGGCTTGATATCTGCATTGATGTTCACTTTAGCACCTTTATTTTCAAGGGCAGAGAAAATATCAGGAAAAGTAGATGATGTTTTTATAACAGATCATGATAACTTAAGAGGAGAATTATTGCAGGATGTAAATGTAGAAGCACAGGCTTATGAAGAGACTGATAGAGAAAATAAGGCAAAATTAATTAAGGAATTTTTAAAGAAGAAGGCTTAAGAAAAGTAGTGCTGGTTTTCAGGTTGAAGAATAAATTTAATAAATTGAGGCGCGAAAAGTCTAATATTATTTTTAATCTCTTTAGTTAAGTTATCAAGACTTATAAATTCAAATGCATCAACTTCAGGATTATTCTTCATTTTGGGTAAAACATCTAAATATCCTATATAAAAAGCATCAAGTTCTTTTGGTTTTTCTATTCTTATGGTTTTTACATACTTGAGAGAAACTGTTATCCCTGTTTCTTCTTTTAACTCTCTTTTGGCAGCTTCTTCATAGGGCTCATTAGAGCGAACATGTCCACTTGGGATTTCCCATCTATTCAATTTAGTATGATCCTCTTTTTTTCTTTGAATCAAAATTTCTTTTTTATCATTAACAATAAAGATGTATACCCCTTTAATATACAAGTTACTGTTTTCTTTATATTTTGTACTCTTAGATGCTGTTAAAACTAACTTTCCATTTTTATCAAAAAAATCTAATAGTTCTTCTACCATAATTTTTATAAGTATTTTAACTTTAATAATTTATTGTCTTATTTAGACAAAACATTATGTCTTCTAACATCCAATACCCAATAACCTTCCTTGATTTTCTTCTTCATTAGGATTGTAGTTTATTAATTAAATATAGATAAACTAACTAAATCTTCTAATGAAGGGATTATTGCATCAGTGGGAATTCTATGATCATTTTCTATTACTTTTTTAGCATTTCTCTCCAATAAAACTGTTTTTGTTCCTAATATTTTTGCTCCTAAAATGTCTGTCCTAATTTTATCTCCAATGACACAAACTTGGGAAGGTTTTCTACCCAAATTTGAAATTGCAATCTGAAATATTCTTGGGTCGGGTTTTAGGTATCCTACATCACAAGATAAAACTATTGTATCAAAGAAATTTTTTAATCCTAAATTTCTTATTATTAATTCAGATATTGGTGTAGTGTTTGATACTAGTGCTAAACTATAACCTTTATCTTTAAAGTATTTTAGAACTTCTAAAGCATTTTTTTCTATGATAGGATTATTCCCCTTATCCAAGCATATTTTTCTAACCAAATCAGGATTAATATTTTCATAATACTCTCTTAATCTCTCTGTTAACTTTATAACAAAACCTTCAAATGTTAGTCCTTTATGTGATGTAGTACAAATCGGGTATATCATTCTTCTAACTTCATCTTGGCTTGAAAAATTAAAATATTTCACAAAATTAGATTCTAGATTGTATTCATCCGGTATATGCATTAAAGTATTTCCTAAGTCAAATAATAAAGTATCTATTTCTTCTTCGTTTTTATCCTCTCTTATATTCTTTCTTTTATAATTTGATAAATTTATTAATCTGGCTATTCTATAACCTGTTTCAGATATTAATTGTTTTGCATTTTTTATAGATTCTTCAAGTGAGATTGGTCTCGTAATAATACTTTCGATATAATCAATTCCATTATAATAAACATCTTCTACACTTCTATCTATTTGACCAACCACAGCAATTGTAGGAATATTTCTCTTTTTGCCATATAATGCTACACCACAAGCTATTTTTCCAGTGGCAGTTCTATTATCAATTTTTCCTTCACCAGTTATAATAATATCCACTTCATCAATCTTTTTTTGAAATTCAGTTATTTCAGATACAATTTCCATACTATATCTCAATCTTGCTCCTGCTAATGAGTATAAACCTCCAGCTAATCCACCAGAACCTCCACCTCCAGGTAAAAAACCTATATGCTCATCAAATTTTTGATAGATTATATCAACAAAATGTTCTATTGCATTATCTAATATTTCTACCTCTTTAGGATTAGCTCCTTTTTGAGGGGAGTATACTCTTGAGGTACTCTCGGGACCGCATAAAATGCTGGTAAGATTACAAGCAACAATTAATTCCAAATTATTTCTAATCCCCTGTAATTGAGAATTATCAATATCATTAATTCTTAAAAGCTGTACTCCCCCAAAACTTATATCCATATTTTTATCATCTAATAATCTTGTTCCTAAAGCTTGGATAGCTCCCGCACCACCATCATTAGTTGAACTGTCCCCACAACCAATTAATATTTTTTTACATCCATATTTCATAGATTCATTTATTAATTGACCAATGCCATAAGTTGTAGTTATTAACGGATTTCTTTGAGATAAAGGAACTAATGATAATCCACATGCAGAAGCACTTTCTATAACTGCAGTTTTATTATCTCCCAATATCCCAAAATGCGCCTCAATTTCGTATCCTAAAGGTCCGAGTACTTTGGTATTTACTAATTTACCTCCTGTGTACCCAACAAGTATTTTTGTAAAACCGGTTCCACCATCACATATTGGAAACTTAACTACATCTAAATTTGGTAAAACAGAATTTATTCCTTCTGCTAATGCATTAGTCACTTCTTCGGAATCTAAACATTCTTTATATGGTCCTGGAGCTATTAGAACTTTCATTTTGTGTTAAATTTTTTAATATAAAGGATTCGGCTATTTTTAAATCATCAATGGTATTTATATTCTGAACTGGGAATTCTGTTACTGAAACAAATATTTTCATACCTTTTTCTATCATTAATTTAAATAATAAATTCCATCCGCTAGAATAGTTTCTATAACTCTCTTCAATAGGAAAAACACAGTTGTAAATAGAGTCAATAACATTTCTATTTATGATTAACCCTGACCTTTCCAAATTGTTTGGATTATCACTTGTTAATATGTCCTCTAGGAATCCGTCTTTTGTAATTATATACCTCCATTTCTTTTTGGATCCTTCCATTTTTGATAGTGTTAAAGTAGCATCGTTACCTACACTCAAATGAGTTTCTACAGTATGTTTTATAGAATGACTAGTTAATAATGTATCCCCACTTAAAGTTAACACATTCATACTTATTTCCAAAATAATCAATTATTTGATCTCCAAGATATCTTACCCCAATTGTTATATCATCAATTCCACATAGTTCCAACTGTTCAATTAAATATTGGAGAACTGGTTTATTTCTTATTTGCAATAAAGGTTTTGGTTGATAATTAGTATGAGGGGATAATCTACTTCCTCTTCCACCAGCCAATATAATAGCTTGAAATTTATTCAATTCTTCTTTTAGGGGATGTACCATTTGTGACATATATAAACTCACCAAAATTCATTACTCTGGAATCTATTCCACC